>Ga0126342_10009353_pt1 | contig 17566 bp, 16 predicted proteins | sample Cyp1metagenome_FD_92528 | JGI IMG/M metagenome (GOLD analysis project Ga0126342, IMG submission 92528) | Coral microbial communities from Lord Howe Island, Old Settlement Bay, Australia - Cyphastrea 1 metagenome | ecosystem: Host-associated > Invertebrates > Cnidaria > Coral ... | reverse complement strand
CTAAATTAGTATTCGGATATCATTTTGCGCTAAACCCCTGGGAAGCGCAAGAAGGCGCAAGGGCGAGCGCAAGATGGATAAAGTAACGCAAGAAACTACTTAGGTTTAGAACAGCCCCCATATCCGTAAACATTGACTGGTACCAGAACTACGTAGCATTGTGTCGCACATCGTCACTTTGATTCAAATTCCGGATTTTGTTTGCTTCGGGCTTTGTGCCATGGGTCAGCATTCTTCGCGCCCTCCTGTGGACTCTTTGCAGAGATCTGGAGGTGCGCCATGGTGCGCTTTTTAGTCATGCCATGCTCATAGGGCCTCAGGATGGGAACATCAGCAATATGACGCCAAAAGGTGCAGTAATATCCAGCAATTAATTAAATAATATAGTACTTATATGTAATTATTACTAGACCGCATTGTCCCAACAACATGCTGATTAGTTGCGGATGAAAATATCGCATAGCTAGCTTTGAGAATATGAATGGTTCTGATCACATTGGGTCAGATCCGGGCATTTCTGGTAGTTCCATGACGTGCAGCAAATACAGCTAGAATATGACATCATGCAGTTTTACAATAAAATCGTCAATAGCCTTGGAGTCTCCATGGTAACTTATTATTGTCTGTCTGGAGACGGCTTGGAACATCTTGGAAAATCTTGGAACCTTAAGTTGGTGCTATGTTGGTGACCGTTGGTGCTTAGTAAGTTTAGGTCTCAACGTTGACGGTGCGCAAGAAGTCGGTAGAAAGTGTGGTGTTTTCGCATGGTGACCTCCAGGATCGGACCCCATCACCGGCTTTTTGCTACGGCAGAAGCGGTTACGGCGCTGGGACTGGCAAAAGGTGTGCTTGTAGCATTTTACGCACATTTGATTGATTTTCTATTATTTTTATTTATCATATTTTATCACCATTGTTGCTTTTGGCTTTTTCAGGATGGAACTCGTTCTTCACCAAAGACCTGAACAACTGACTTCTCTTGCTATTGACTTCTTGGGGGTTGAACAGAGTGGATCCGGGCATCAAATAGCTTGCACATGCTAAGCATAAGTGGGTTCTTGCAGGTTGAGATTTCTTGCTCCAACTTTTGGGAATGAAGGGTTAGATTTCGTTGCGAACAACTTTGACATGTTCCGCCCAGTTGCAGGTCGTGGCAGATGGTGATACACTGCTGATTTTCTCGTGGCCTCGTGGTCGACAGTTGGAGACGCTGCATTTATCAGAGATTGCGGAGGCCTTCTGGCTGCGCAACAGTCTAGGGATATCAAGGAATGCTATACCACTACACAAAGGGGCGTAGCGTTTGTCATTTCCAAACCCACAGCCTTCGAAACGCAGACCGATCAGAACCTGTTCAGTGGTGACAGTGTTGAAACTGCAAGGTTGATACTCTCTTGCTGGTAGCTCCAGGGGTGATGCCCTCAGTGGGCTTGGTGCGGCCAAGTGAAACGGAGATGCGAGTTGGATTGCTGGATGTTATATAATGTTAAATGATATTGACCATCAGTCTAGATGTATATTAAACGGGTAGCATTGGCTTAAGTCTAAGTTGGTTCAAGCGTGGAAATGTGTTGGACCAGGGCAGACAGACATGTGTCACTCTCTAATATTAATATATTAAGATACTGTTTGCAGCTGTAATTGTTCATGGTTTTGTAAGTATGTGTTTGTAAGCTTTTGCTGCTGGGGTGAATTTGGATGAGTTTGGTGTGTTCTGAACAGCTCTGGCATCCCTTTTCGGAGTTTCCTCACAGCGGGGAACCATTGTCGAGGAGTTGTTGCACAAAACCACTTCCGGCATGCGAGTAATTACGGCACAATGAAAATCTTCAGTCAACTTCAATGTGAACCTCTGAATTGCCTCATGTTGCATGAAATTGCAAATTTGCGTGTTTTCTTCATTTTTCTTCCTCAAGTTTCAGTCAAGTTTCAGGTCTCTTGCCAGTCTTGCCATGCTTGTGTGAGGCCCTGGTGGTACCGCTAGGCTTTCGTCGCGGTGCACCGAGCAATGCCACTGGCTGCGGCAGTGGGATCGCTCCACATGATGCTGCATTTGCTTTGAGGCTACAGGATGGCAAGGAGAGGGCCTGAGGGGCTCTGTGAGACAGCTATGCGCGGCGTGTTTGAGTCTGAGACCGTGTATGTATACTTTTCCTAAGAGTTCCTGGCTTTTTGGATCTTTCTAGCAGGCACCGTGCGTAGGGTTTTGTTCCAGTATTCATCACTATTCCATATTATTCCTCTTCTCTTTTGGCAAAGCTGAGATGAAAGTTTCGGCTTGGGCTTCAGCTTCGGATGTCTCCCGCCGTGCAATGAAACAGCCCCTGCAGGAAGTGGTGTTTTGTGCTGAAACTGCGGAACAGAGAAGTGCCTGGATGAATCCTGCCTTTCAACGCTCCTCAAAAGGGGATATTTTGGGCCAAAAAGCATCAAAAAGCCACAAGAGAACTGAGAGGATTTCTGAGAGGATGCTGAGGACAAGTGTTTGCAGAAAGAATAAACAGTCGGGTCGGCTTACTGTAATTGATCACTCAGTCAGTCAGGACTCCGGTTTTGAAATTTACCGAGGAAAGCATTGGAAGACTGGCGCTCACAGCCGGCACAAACTGCAGAAGGCTGCTGCCGGCATTGGTCTAATTGGTGTTAGTTGCTCACAAGTTTCTGTGTTATATACAGTAACTTGTTACAATCGGGATACTTTCAGAACCTTTAGGTCACATCACATGCCAGTCATGTCGTAGGCCCATTGCCAAGCCTCCCAGTTCCAGTACAAACTGAGACTCCTCCGGAAGGAGGCTCGAGCTGACTTTGTTGGATAGGTGGGCATACCATTTGGTAGGGAAAACTGAGAAAGCACACTCAACAGCGTTGCGCGTTGGAATTCAAACGTGCTCGCCCTTGCCATGATCATGCCATGATCAAACAAAGCACAACTATGAAACAGTAGGCGTTTGAGACAGTTTCATCGGCTAAAGGGAAAGGTTTGATATTATTCTGCAGCTCAAGAGATTTTGATTTTGAGCAGAGATCGAGATACTGAGTTACTGACAATGATGATGAATGATGAAAATCGCTGCTCGATAAGAAGCACTACGGCCAGGCAAGGGCAAAAGCAAAGGATGCAAAGGGAAAGGCCCACCACTCCCTGCAGCAAAGTCTACTCTGAAGGCCAAGTCTGCAGATGAAAAACACGTGCACGCAAGACCTATACAAAAGCGTCGTCGGGACGTCTCAGGATTCTGAGGCCTTGACTTGACATTTCTTGTTGCACGACCTTGTCCCTTGCCCACCTAGATTATGTCCGTGACGGGCCGTGGCTTTCCTTAAATTGTGATCGTGATCTAATATAGCACTATAGTCAATTTTAGTTTCACAAAGTCATGCCGAAGTTTTGTGTTCAAGCTTTTTCAAGCTTTAGTATCTTCAGTTCCTGGTTCCATGATGAATGTGCTTCCGTGCTTCGTCGAGCTTGGCCGGCTGGACGTGCCGGCTGGGCAAGGCCGAGCTTCAACTCGTTTTCCAAGGGCTCAGCGAGCCCAGCAAGCTCAGCGAGCACACGCTCAGTCAACTAGCACTGGCATCGCCGGCGCAGTTTTGGGGGGCCTGGCTATTAGAAGCTTTGGCAATCGGAGACCCTTGCGTAGCCTTCCCAAGCTGACTGCCCGAGTTTCAATCCTTGATATTCCAGACATTCCAACGGAAGTGGATGGAGATTCATGCACGCCCCCCTGGAAATCGACGGGCGCGGCTGAGATTGCAGATGAGGTGCTGGAAGGAGCAGGTGGAGCAGATTACGTCATGAATTTGGAAGGAAAAAAAGTTCGCGGATGCCTCAAAGGAGCCAAGCAAGTTGCAACGCTCGGGCCAGCATCAGCTAGTGATGAAATGCTGGAGCGCCTTTTCCTGAGTGGCGTGGACACTTTCCGCTTAAACTTTTCTCATGGCGATCATGAAGAGAAGACAGACCTGATCAAGCGCATTCGGAGGGTGGAAACCAAGTATCGCCATCCCATCGGGATTTTAGCAGACATGCAAGGACCCAAGCTACTAAGCGAGAATATGGTTAATTAGAGACCGTTATGTAGTTATGTACTGTACTGATCTGTACTGCATATATAGAATCTGTTTGTATGTGTTTTTGTTTTTTGTTGCTGTTGCGCTTTGCTTATGTTAGCGTGCTTTCTTTCCGAATTGAGAGCTTGAGGGCAAAGGTGTTGCTGGCTGCTTTGCTGTGCTGAGGCAAAGATGCGGAAAGTTTGCAGACCCCAATGGCGTCGAGCTGCTCAAAGGACAAATGTCTCTGGGCAGAGATGGGATAAGATCGGACGTATAACATATTTTCTGGGCTTTGTGGAATTGATGATTATGAGTTGGGCATAGTTGAGCACTGTTGAGCCATGGATATCCGACATGAAGTTGATGAGCCACCATTTGTTTCTCGTAGCCGCTTAGCCACAGTTGATAAGCCCATGTAGTTTCCACAGGATGACAAGGGGTAACTTTTTGGAACATTATGCCATTGGGCTTCTGAAACGTGCATTTATACCATGATCCAGCAGCATGCTGAACATTCCCAGCTGAAATTGTAGTCAGAATCCCATTTCCCAACGGATGAAGAGAGGGAGAGAATTCCAGGTTTCTGTGCAGGGTCAACTACTGGCATCACAATGCAAAAAGAGAAAGAACAGCGAAAGGTTTTACATGGTTTTACAGTATCATATCTAAGAGAAGGCGTAATAGGCGCAGATTGCAGTGCGGCTCTTCAGACTTTGGGTTGTTTTTTTTCTCCAAGGTTCCGCTTTGACATGCTGCCAGATTTGGGAGATGTCAATCGAGTGCAGTTGCCACATCCCGAGATTTTGGAAGCATTGAAGCCTGGCAAACAGTTGTTGCCTGGCAGAAACTGTGGACGAGCAGATGAATTGATGCTGGCTCGTGGTACCACAATGCTTCCTTAAAAATGCCTAAGAGCTCCAGACGCCACCAATACTGTACAATACTGTACAGTATATGATATGTTCCTATGATGTTTTGCTTTGCATGCTTTTGCCTCCAGATCTTGGTTTCCGCATCCAGTGCATCACTTAGTTGGTGATTTCAGAACAAAAACTGTGCGGCTGGGCAGCGAGGCTGTTGGATGACGGAAACATCCGCATGGAGATTGTTGGGTGCGGCCGCTTGCTTGACGGCAAGGAGGTTCCCGTGGAAGAAGCAAAGGAGTCAAAGGCCGCGGCATCACTCCTGTCCCAAATTGTGACAATTGTGTGTAATTATGCATCGAATCATTGTATATCATATAGTGATTACTCACGTTGGCCAAACATTATGTACGGGTCAATTGAATCTTTGTTTGTGATAATTAATTGCGCAAAGAAACAACTAAAGGACAAGACAAAGAAGTGGCCCCATGGATAAATAGCAAGATATGGATGATATGGTTGATATGTATAGACAAATGAGCATTGATGCATGGAAGCAATCAGTATGGTGGGCAAAGGGTTTGATTTTCCCTGTGAACTTCCGATTCTTTTGCAGTCGCCAGGAAGCAACTCCTTTTGTGGACTGCAAGGTCACTGTTGCAGGCCGGTTGAAGGCCAACAAAGGTGTGAACACTCCAGATGTCATCTTGGCCATGTCTCCAATCACTGAGAAGGACGGGAACTCGGGAACCTACACTGTCTACACTACACTCACTCGGATCGCTGCAATTTTGTGCAGACAGGCTTAAACTGTCATGACAACTCTATACTGTACTGAGTTTCTTTGTTCTGACCAGAGGGGCAGCTGGAGACATAGATAGTTTTGGGTGCCGCTAGCCATTCCATGGCTTCTAAAATCAAGCAGTGTGATATAGGCCTATAGGCCGCTAATATCTCTTTGCAGGATGAACTTGTTAGCGCGACATATCGGACCTGCCCATCAAAGCCTTGGATTCTTCACATCCATGACTGACACTGCCACTCCATGCGGCCGGGATATTCTATTAAGATCTATTAAGGGGTCAGTTCTTGTGCACAGTTTGGGAGAGAGAAGCAGGAGAGCAATAAAGAGAGCTAGAAGAGACGGGAACAAAGAGGAATTGAGCAAAGGAAGGAAGGACAGATAATTAGCAGGAAACAAGAAGGAAGCAAGAGAGAGAGAGAGAGAGAGAGACAGAGAGATAGAGAGAGAGAACGTTTTCCTGGAGGTCCTTGCAGTGGTTCCTATTATCTTTTCTTAACAATTCTGATGTTTTCTGATGTTCTTTGATGTTCTTTGTCCAGGACAAAAAGGACATTGAATTTGCCTGCAGGGCAGGCGTGGATTGGATCGCCATGTCCTTCGTCCAGACCAGCGATGATATGAAGGAACTCCGACAACGAGTCCTCAACTTGGGTTTCAGGGAGATGCTTATCCTGCACTTGGAACCTCCACGGTGCTTCAGCATTATGGCTGAACTGTACTGTATATTTAATGAAGGATATTTAAAGTCTAGCAAACGCTAAAGCTTCTAAAGTGTCTTAAAACTGTCTTAAATACATCTCCAAGATGCAGATCAGAAGCAAAACACCCGGCAGTACAGCAAGAGATAGCAGGAGGACCTGGTACTAGGGCTTCAGGCTCTGAAAGTAACGCTTCGAGGTTACATTTGCATATATTTGCAGTGTGCACGCCCCATGTCGTTTTGCAGTGTGTTGCGGTCGCTTTTTGTGCTCGACATTGATGCTTTTGACCTAGTCCAAGAAGGAGATGATAGAGAATTATATACTCACTCTCGGTGGACTGAGATCAAAAAGACATCAACAGGCTTTTGGAACGGGGAGAGTGCGCAGTGATGTCAAGCCAAGGATCAAATTGCTTGCAAAGATCGAAAAACCTTCAGCAGTTGAAGATATTGAAGGCAGCAGCGTGTGACAGCTTGTGCTGTGGAATAGGCACATGTAAAGGAGCTCTATATGTCATGCTATCAAGGTGGAGGGATGATATTTTTGTGTCGTGCTCCTGTCCAGAATGCATCGAGATTGTGGAAACTTGAGATGCCCACTGAAGAGCATACGCTTGACCCTATTCAAGACAAAAGGCTAGCTAAGCTATATCTGTCTGATTCAACTTCAGTAAGGCATGAATGGTGAATATGGTGACTTGAAAGCGAGGAAGTGTTAGCAACCATGGCCACTTGTTGCCCTCCTTTCAGACACATTGCCACAGATGCCAAGCGATCGCCCGATGCCAGGCATCCTCGAAGCATCTGACGGTGTGATGGTGGCACGCGGTGACTTAGGGGTGGAGATGCCGCCTGAAGAGGTCGGGCACTCAATGTGTAGATGTAGATAAAGAAACTGCGGAAGATCAAGGTACTTATCTACACAGTTGGTTGTGCTAGGAACTGCTGGGAGTCTTGAATATTGATGAATCTTATTTGTTTGCAGCAGGTTTCGGCATGTTTCAGCTGTGTATTGAGTTGTGGAGAGTGGGCAGAGTGATGCTGGGAGTCAAGTCACTTTTGGATGAGTCCTGCCTGTTTTGCAGGTCCCATTCGTTCAGAAGCAGATCATTCGTGCGGCGAATGTGGCTGAGCGAAATTGCTAAGTCATGCCAAGCCACTGTCACCTGTCAACTATTCAAGATTTCCATAGAGGATTAGCTACAGGCCATGTAACACATGTGCAGCAAATGCATCACACGACAAGCAATTCGCATCAATTTGATCACAAGTTTTCAGAACTGCTGTGGCCATCTGTGGCCAAGATTGGCCAAGGAGCATGGAAAGCCTGTGATTGTTGCCACGCAGATGTTGGAGAGCATGATCAAGAATCCAACACCGACGCGGGCAGCAGCTTGGATGCAGAATTCAGGGTGTCTTGCATGCCAACGCATGCCAACGCTTTCACGGCCATTTTATAGAGCCACCATCATACATGTGTTCTTTTTATGTGTTGAACCATTCTGTGGATGTGAAGGTTTATAAACGCTCACATCCTTGTTCTGCTAACTTGCGTCAATAACGAATCAATTTTCACTTACTGTAGACGCAAGTCCATGAGATGTCAGATGTAGGGAGTTGCACGGTTGCACATGCTTGGCCTGAGGAATGCAGCGACATTGCCAATGCCATTTTGGATGGATGCGATGCTGTAATGCTAAGCGGTGAATCTGCTGTAGGAGAGTCCCTAGGCAAGAGGCCAGCCAGGGGCTGTCAGTTACTTTCTTTACAGCTGCAACATGTTGGCACCAACATGGCAAGTTTGACTTGAGTCACATTCTTGTGGCCGAATCAGACTTGGTGCTATGCTTTGCATCAGGACAACAATAGTCGAAAAGAACAGGGTATATGACAGTCTCAAAGTTCCCTGCAAGGAGAGGGATAGGTTCTGTGTATGTTCTCTCAAACGCTGCCTTTACTTTTTGTAGCGATATCCTTTTGTACTCCCAGAAAACTGGCCAGACTTGTACAGAGAAGTTTGTTGCCAGAAAAGATTGTAGAATATTTTAAAAGGGCTCAATTTGAATTCTGTTCAAGCCACAGCCACCCACCCGCAAACGGTGCCCCATTAAGGTATCCAGCACAAGCAGTGACAATGCAAAGACGAGTCATTGAACGAACCCAGGCACACGTCGCGGGCGCTGAATGTTTTTTTGAACTTGACGCTGATTGACGCTTGAGCAGACAGCACTTGGCTGTTTCATGCTTTAAGAACCTTTGATTTTCATAGCTATTGGATGAGCTTCCTTAAAAAGAGTTGAAAAGAGGTTTCACAGTCTCGAAGCCATCCTTCGAGCCATCTTGCTGCATTCTCACCGTCTCACCGCATGCCCGAAGAAGCCATTTCGCGGCACCCGGATCCCCAACCAAAGTGTTTGCCAGGCGAATGGAGCCGTGGTTGAAAAGCATGTGGATACAGACACAGAGGATGACACGCAGAACATTCTGGCCACAGCTGCTGCGCTTGCCAAGGCTAGGGTCTACTCGAAATTATTTGATTTGCTTCTGGTGATATGATCTGATATGATGATGTTTGATAATTTTTGATAATGTTTGGTGACCGCCTATATAGATGTTACATGGATGCCGTTCAACACTGTTCCCACGTGGCTGCCGGGGATCCTGGGCAGGGGAAGAAGGTGGCTGCCATTGTCGTTTTCACTGCCACTGGTAAAACCGCTCAGCTCCTGGCCAACCAGAGGCGCGATCATTCCGGGAGCCAGGTGCATTCGGCAACAAATATCAGATGTCAACAGATATCAATACTGCGTAGATGTCAATAGATATCAATGGAACATGAATTATCGATATAATATAGATATAATTGATACAGAATTCTAGATCTATATCATTCTATATCTATGATATATATATATATAGAGATAGATATTTATATGATATTATAATTTAGTTTTTCATTGCATTTAAAATTTATATGATTATATATATATATATACATTATACATCATTATACAATGTATATATGGTCATCACTGATATCATTATTAACTACTATCTCATATCACTTCAGAGTGTCGAAAGACTCAAAAGCTCTAAGCCTCTCGTAGTAGTATTGATTTGTGTTGTACTAAGGTAGTCAATGGATGGCCGGTACTAGAGCTGCAATGAACCATGATTACATCATTATGCAAATGCTGTTATTAATGAGGGTACATCGAGACTGAGCAGTGATCACCTATATATTTTCAAATCCTCTTAATTTTATGCTTCCGTGCAAGTGCTGAAATTCACATTGTCCCCGAGTTGTCTCCATAGTGGCAGACTCGATTCACTCGATGCTGCTGGAAATGTTGAGGCCGAGAGTACCAATTTTGGCCATTTGCAAGTGCCTTGAGGCTGCTATGGGAGAGCGGATGTTGATGTGATTGTTCATGTTTCCGCCTGTTATATATTTCATTTTAAGATATTATTAAGATTTGTAATCACATATGTCACATGTGATATATTTATATATATATATATATGTAATATTATGTGTTGCATGTTGTTCCCAAAACCACGCGCCTCCACGATTCCAGTGCCATTTCAGGTCGCCAGGCGCATCTCATTGCTCCGTGGAGTCTACGGCACCAGCAACCTGGCGAAATTGCCCAGTGGGGGATGTACATCACTGGGATTTCCGTAGGGCTTTCTATGCCTATGTTTCCAATGATTGGATGACCATCAATGCCATAAACATCCATAAACCATGGACATGCATATGCCATGGTTTTTTGACCCTAGAACTTCTATGATGATGATGACTGTTGACTAGTAATTATCTTGCTCCATTGCTTTCTCAAATGAATAAATAAACATAAATAAACAATAAATCAATATAGTTATCAATAAATATATATATTTATATATACATATGCTTGTTCCAAAATAATGTCACGACCCTGAAATGGTGCCGCATGGTCTTGATTCCCAGAATGGTTTCATGTATCTTTTTGAGGAGGATTTTCCTGAGGACTTTTCTTTTGTCCATTTGTCCACAAAATCTGAGCATTCTTTAAAATTCTTTACTACTTTACTACAGCTGTTGTATCCTATGCGGCGCCGCTCCCAACGAATCCTTTTAACGCCAAGGCTCTCCCAAAGAAGAAACAGAGACAGAAACAGAAGAAGAGAAGAAGAAGCAGAAGAAGGAATGGAAAAGATAAGAAAAGATAAGAAAAGAAGGAAATAAGTCAAAGCAAGCGAATAAACATAATAAAGAAAGACAGATAGAAAGAACAAAGGACAGGAAAAACGTAAAGGAAAAAGGGCAAGAAAGCAGAAAAGGAGAAAGGAACAACGGAAAGAAAGAAGGCATATTCACATAAAATAAGACTCCTTAGATTCATGACTGAGGAGTGCAGGAGAGGAGAGGGGGCATGAGGGGGCCTTCTCCGAATCAACAGTATCCATCCCTATAGCCATTGTTTCAATGCCCAACATGAAATGGAATGAATAAGTGATTGTGATATCCCCAGTTCTTTGCATCAATGAAAGCTCAGCAGACAGCTGCATCAACAACATTAGCGACATGAAAATGGGGGTTCGCATGAGTCTGGCATGAGTTAACATATTTTAGACTGGCACGTTTGCCATGTGAGCCGCTGAAGCTCAGCACCTAGAGCTCGTACAAAATTACACCATGCTCTTGAGAACTGAATCCTATAGTGATAGTGGAGTGGCAGCTGTAAAACGCAGAAGGCCTTGATCGCAGTTTCATATTTTGGAACACGAGGCGACGCAGACTCGCAACAACTGGTGGCCAGAGTCGAACGAGAGACCAATTCGGCCGGGCAATGGGGGGTGTTGGGATGTGTCGGGAAGGTGCTACCATCGGACTAGTCCACAGGAATCGGGAAGGTGCTACAATTCACTGCTTCTCTCAGTTGCTGGCTGCTGGTCTTGAATTTTCTTTGAGCGGACATGACGGACCTCTTTGACAAACTCTAAAATCTCTAAAGCTCTAGAGTCCAACCCGCGCCTGGACAACATAACCTACATAACCATCGCATTTTACATCAGACAGTCTAAGGATTCCAATTTTTTCGACATCAAGAGAGTGAAGAGAGTGAATGTGCCTTGCAAAATGGTTGCAGGGTGTACATAACATAATATATATATAGATATAGTATGTACTCGTATACTGTATATTTGAATATATTTGATTGGGCAGGTGCGATTCAGTGAAGCAGTGGAAGTTGCTTGCAGTTTGGCGCGTGAGAAAGGCTTTGTGGACAGCCTTGAGCAGGATGTGGTGACTTGTCACAACAAAGTTCCCCTCACATTTAAATTTCAAGTTTATATAGCCCTCAGCCAAACTCTCGGAGATGGCGATGGAGAGAGAGATTTCCAAACTAACCTAACTAACCTTATTGTGGCAGCCTGCTTTGTGATCCTGGAGCCCTGTTGATCCGTTAAGCCGTTAAGCTAAGGTAGTGGTCTCTCGCTTGCCTCTGTTCAGTCAAGGCCGCTTGAATACCATTCGCATTGTAAAGGCGGAGGGGCTTCAGCGAGATGGCTATGATTCATTTGATCCTGAATACGATTGAGCTCCTTGCGGCGCCTTCCGTAGCCTTTCGTTTTTTTTTGCCATTGTGCGCCAGCCTTTGTGCGAAGATGACTGCATATTGGTTGGTCACGGTTGCGACGGTTGGTCAAATGTGCTGAGTTGGATGTTTTCGGGTCGGACGCGCCTGTCCACCCTTGATTGCTTGATTCGGATACGATCAGTTTGATTTGGAAATGAAGTCACTTGTGAAGTTGCAGCATCATCTGCAATTTCTACATCAATAAGTGTTGCAGTCACTATTAGCCGTGATAGTCCAGAGAATACTCAACGTTTGGTGTGAGGGAAGCATGGTATGCAGTATTGCATTGTCATCACCACATATATTATTTTGTTCGCTACTATTTTTCCAAAATTGTTGATGTCAACCCTATGCAGTTGCAAATGTTGATGGCACATTGATGGCTATAGTTACTAGTTCCGAACAGTTCCAGCCAGAAGGCCCTAAAGTGTGCCATGTACGGCTAAGTGTACAGTATGGAAACTGGCCAGGAGAAGGAGATGGGATTCTACGACAATATCCCACCCAATGCGAAAGAGTGGGAACGAATTTGATATTGATAAAATTGATAGATATAAGATGATATAAGATGATATACGCTACATTATAATAGCAGGTTCTGATTTTTGCAGCTCCATTTCCATGGGCTATGTCACACCCAATGTTACGTGATGTTACGTGCTAGATGCTTGTTGATGCTGAGCCTCTTGCCAGAAAGTCCTTGTCAGATTGTTGGGCTGGGCACTTTGCCAATGAGCAGATGGATGATGGTCACATTGCTGGTTACGTCCCTGTAACATCCTGTAACCATGCTGAGCCACAGTCGGTGGACATCTTGGATTTGCCATTGGCACGGATTGATTGGAATCTGTGGCAATTAGCCAGCTACAGATTCAGCTTGGCGTTTGTCCGACACATTTTTTTGCCGAGCTGCAAAATGTGCTTTTGCTTGAGGTTTGACCTTCCCAAAAGAACAGTACTCGTACGGACTTGAGCGCTCGTGATCTTTTATTTATGTTCTTGCACAGGCTGTGCCTAACACCCTAAAATTAAGGAAGCTTGGATTTGTTGGTGTGACTTGCATTTCATAGTTTCATGTATCATTGCTGGGGTGGTGGATTGTTTCGTGATGAACTGGTGACAGACCTATGCCTATGAGTTACAAAGCCCACACATGCCCACACCATTCAAGAGGAAAACCTTGACCAATATGACTTGTCAATCCACTGTGCCACGAGAAGTTTGTTCCTGCCAGGCGAAGGCAAAGCAAGGGCCAAGCCATGCCCCAAAGATCCACGGATTGCTGGCAAGCAGGTATTTTGGCTAATTTTGACCGATTTGGTTAACATTTAAAATCATTTAAATAGATTATACTATAATATATATAATCATGAAGGCTGAAGGATTGCGATTGACATCGATTGACTCCTTGTTGTTGGGCCCTTTTTCACACGATCAATTGCAGCATTTTCAATCATGCTCACACTCTAAACAGTGGAAGGGCGCAAACACGTTCGCCGCAAGATTTGGGAGGTGCTTCGGTCAAGCTTGTTAGGCAGCTGCACATTGGAACCCGAGTATTCAGTTGCCAGCCAAATTGAAACCACACATTAATGATCATTAATGTATTTGAGTAATTGAGTCTTATGTAAAGATGGCTTCATTCAGCAATCATGCTTTCCATTGTCCACTGTTGCATCCGGTGGCTGAATCTCACATGCGCTTGTCTAATGACCATGTCGTTTGTGTGAACATTTGGTCCGTTTCTTGACAGGGATGTTGTCAATACTGTGGCCGAAAAGAACTAAGCACACCCTGTGAATTTGACTGCTTGCTTTGCTGAAATGTTTCGAGCATGGTGGGCTGCCCCACAACTGAGGCAAGCAAAAGTGTCCTGGTCCAATGGGCGGTGCAATGTGTTAATGCAGGGTGCATTCAGAGATATTCAGACTTATTCAGAGTTATCTGGGACGATAAGGGGGAATTCTGCACAAATTTCTCCGGGCATGAAGGTGGGCTGGGCAGGTTTTCCACAGGAGAAGAAATGGTAGGATCAAATTACTGCAACAGATATGATATAATCATATATAATCTATAAGAATGTATACTGTATAAGAAATTAAGAAACATAGAGATATTGCTAGGAGAGGTGACTAGTGACTATAGTGACCGTTGGTTGCTTTGGATTCTTGGTGAACTGTGTAATGAGTGGACCTGCTGAGGATGTTGCAAACACCATTTTCGAAGGTGAGACGGACCTTACGGCTCCGGAGTGTCCTTCTCCCACGGCGAAGGGTTTGGCCACTTGGTGCAACTCTGACCTCTGAGAATCGCTTGACTCAACTTGGTTGGTCTACTCGTACTGCAAAGCGGTTCGGCGATGGAGAAAGACGGTGAGAAAATGTATGCTTTACTGGTGTCCCCATCGATGTTGCTCTTTGACACACAGAAACATCGAGAACATAAGGAATTGTCACGAAGCATACAAACCATTGGAAACCCTGTTCCGAACAGTTCCGCTTGCATTTCAGGCACCTTTGCTGGATCAGTTTGCAGCAAAGCCAGCGGCAGCCGATCCTGCAGCCCCAGCTGGTCAGGGAAAGGGTCCATTGCGACGACATGACGAGCCTCGTTGAAGGATTGGAAAAAGAAAATTGTCACCATATTTTAAGTTTGCCCCAGTGTGTACAAAACTTACACATGGAATGAAGATGTACACATATATGAATAATTATGAATATATGTATATATGACATACTATGGTTTTATTATATACATGGTTTTAGCATGTCTTATGGTTGGACATTATTCACACAAGCCGATTTGCAGTGTGTCATGTTCAAGTCATCGAGGGCCATGTGCTGTCATGCTGCACTTCAGGACCACAAGGCTTAAAGTTCAAGGAACCCAAAACATGTTTACCAATATTGTATCATATTGGCCTTTAATTTACCATTCATGCACGTGGTTTCAACGGTGTATCAAGGGTCCAAGGGAGGAATGACTGCCCAGTGGCTTGTTGGATTTACATGCAAGCTGCAAGCTTCACAACTTCAGGGGTAGAACTGAGGAAGCCCAACCCTAGAACTAGCTAGCAACTAGTTTAGCAAGTAACCCCACCCATCCAAACCCAAGGTTCATGTTCTAGTTCAGCGCCATTCAGCACCACAAGTCCAACCCCAGATCAGTCATGTCTTAGGATGGTGTGCAACTCATCGACCGCCAGTTTGCGCAGAATTTGGCAATTGCCATGGTCATCCTGGCCTATTGATTGATGGTTGACAAGTAATTGATCTATTTAAATACGGAATTTGTATATATATATATATACTATTATATACTTAGAAGCTATAGAGATGTGCAGTTTTATGTTATTGTATGATGCATACTATACTTTTACCCGTGGTTGAGGTTGGAAAGCGGCGGTATAACGGAAGAGCATCATCAGAACGTGGTTTTCCTGTTCTCCAAAGCAGCTGTGTGACTTTGTTTGCTTGTAGCTAGTTCATTCTTCCCGGAGTGAGAGAGGATGGACTGTTGAATGGCGAAGGCCTGTTTTGTAGCCATCGGTGTTGACTAACAATCTTTGGAGTTCATTTATGAATTTTGTGTGGGGTTTGCTGCCAAACTTCCAATTCGATGCCACACATGATGCGTCAGTGAGTTTCAGCAGTCCAGGTCCGCGTGAAGGTGCAGCATTTGGCAGATGCAGCAGCAAAGATGTCACCAAAATATGCCAGGTTTCGCTTGGCGGGGTGGGTGGAAAAATGTGGCAAAGATTGTGTGGGTATAGAACTTTGGGCGAGATCTTTTCCTGGGACAAAGATTTTTTTCAAAAGCAGCTGTCTTATATACAAAGTTGCCAAAGATGACAAATCATCACATTTGAGTTTAAGATGGCCAATATCCACAATGTATACTGAAAAATGCTACAGCTATAGTGTTATTTGCACGGCATGCCATCGTGTAGCAAAAATGCACATCATGACAGTTTTAGTCGTCCGTGTTTCTATTATGGAAATTCTTTCATAGAATCCATGAGTCTCAGGGATTTTCAATATTATCGCATTTGATGATTCTGGCGGCCTTTTGCCAATCTCCATGGGTTACCTGGCTAAAGAAAACATGCTTTTGACAAGCGTTGTCTTCTTTGCTGAGTGCATGCTGTTCTTCTGTCGGTCGGACCCCATAGATCGCCTGTTGTTGGCCAAGTCGACAGCGCTTGTTCTGTGCGCAGGTTCCAAGACGCACGCGACTGGGACCAAGCTGACAACTTGGTTCAAACCCTGACAAACAAACCAGACCAAGATCCGTTCCTTGGAACTGTGACATGGGCATCCGACGGCTAACCATACTGCCATAGTTACTTCATTGAAGCGACTGAAGGGTTCCTTGTACCGGTAGAGCTCTACAGGGTGTTTCCAGGAAAGCTCAGCTTGACCAGTCAAAGTAGCAGTGACCCTTGCAAGAACATCATCGCATTGGGCTAACACGTGACTTGGAAGAGGAACGGTGCGAATCTGACCCCACCACGTTGAAAACTGAGGTTGGACAAGATCCGGAAATACCTTGAGGAGAGACCGCATGAAGTAGCATCATTCTCTCCAGCTTGGGGTTCAATCCCTTGCTGATGTGTGTTTCGATATTTGACATGATGCATATTGTTGCTGTTCTTTGAAAGAGATGCTTGGCAAAGAATCCTTGCAATGAAAAGTATGTGAACGCGCATGAAGGGAAGCGTGTCGGAGAATTCTTTTCAGAATATGGATGAACCTGGATCAACGGCAACGGACCTCATGCCCAAAACCTTCTGGTGGATCCAGCTTTTGACGTGACTCTTTGGGCTTCTGATCCTAGCAGCACAGCACACTTCCAAGCAGGAGGGCAAAGAACTCTCCAAACTTCGAGACATAGAGCAACGACTGGCACCGCTTGTGGCTTCACTGCACTTAGTTCATTTTATCCCTGAAGTGCCAGATATCCCACAGCCAGCCCTTTTGAGTGACGTCTTTTGTTTGAGGCGCCGATTCCACGTGCAGCTTGGCAATCGGTTGGATATTTGCATGGTCACTAGCACTGATGACTTCATTTTGAGTCAGTTGATCACTTCACGCATACATAGCAGTCTATAATAGTCTATATGATTAGAAATCATGATGATCATGATCGCCAGCGACATTTTGAGTGGACTTTGGATTCGGCTGAATTCGGCAAGGCGCTGGTGCGGTTGCAGCTGATCCTGTTGGCTCACACGCTGGACTCTGATGTCCAAGCTGCCAGGCCATTCCCAAACGATCCCAAACGAGCCACCTGTTTTCCCTTGAGAATCAGAGAAAGCTATCTGGGAAGCATTGGAAATTACATGTAACGTAGTACGCGAAGTATAAGCATCTCAAGATATCTCAAGCAATACTATGGTCACTTATCTACGGTTGGTTGGTGAGGGATAAGTGGATCAATGTTACAGTTCGTGGCACTGGTTGCGTTTGATCTTATTTTATTTTTATTTACCCGATCGGGTTCAGTGAAGAGATTT
>Ga0126342_10009352_pt1 | contig 17568 bp, 14 predicted proteins | sample Cyp1metagenome_FD_92528 | JGI IMG/M metagenome (GOLD analysis project Ga0126342, IMG submission 92528) | Coral microbial communities from Lord Howe Island, Old Settlement Bay, Australia - Cyphastrea 1 metagenome | ecosystem: Host-associated > Invertebrates > Cnidaria > Coral ... | reverse complement strand
GTACTTCAGGATAATTGTAGATGTATACTGTATATATATATGTACTTCAGGATAATTGTAGATGTATACTGTATATATATATGTACTTCAGGATAATTGTAGATGTATACTGTATATATATATTGTATATTATTTCTGAGAACTTCTATTGTAGTTGGCCAATGCCAATGACCAGATGATCTCCAGTTTTCTGCTTCAAGGCCCCCACGGTGTCGTTGCTGCTGTTGTCGCTCAAGCGCCGCTCCCGTGGTCGCCACGGTCGCCCCGCCAGGGGCCAAAGGAGCACCAAGACCTAGATGGGAAATGGGGGATGTCCATCGTGTGAACCAAGGGCTATGAAAAACGTTACTATAAGAACACATAATGACCATTATCAGTTGTTATCAGAAGTATTTTGCAAGAACATATAAACGCAAACAGTACCATGAATCATAACTAGTATTATTGTAGCTTAAAACTATTGTTATAAGTTATAACATATATCATTAACATATTGATTAGAATTATCATGATGGTTGTTGCACATGGTGTTATTTGTCTGCGAAACAAATTTTGTTTCAAGAATACTCAACAACTTGCATGAGGAGATGATGACCAAAGAATAATATGGGGAGATGATGCTGAAATGGAAGTCTCATGAATGCAAGTTGAAACATGGACATGAATTACAATAAGCGAATCAACCACTTGAGAGCAAGCACAGGAGAACGAAAGGTAGGCAAGGGGATGGCAAAATCAGTATAGTTTTTGCAAGGGTCTTTTGACATGCGCTCCCTAAAAAGGGCTACTGGTGATTGAGAGAAGGTTTGCCGGAAGAGTTGCGCTCGCATTCTTCTACTTAGTTGCAATATGTTGCAATCTAAGGCTGGGAGAAAAGGTTTTAACAACTCCAAATACCTCTTGGACGTCGCTTAGCGGCAGAATGACGTCGCTTAGCGACGTCGCTAAGCCCGACTCTGTGGTTTAGTAAAGTTTAGTACTTCCAAGTGACACCGCTGATTTCATCCAGGACTGAAACCTGATCTACCGTATGAAGTTATTGACCTACTGGTTGGTGGTTAAAAATGTGCCCATCTTGAAAAATAGATGACTTCGTCAATGGGTTTCGGATGACATCCCATATATGAAATGGAACATAAAAGTCATGTTTGAAACCATCAACCAGCCTATAGTTTATGTCTCCTTCCATTGCCTGCAGCCAGTTTTTCGGGGATTTCCAGGGTCCAAGGCCCAGTAGTGAAGGGGGCTACCTTTCATAATGTTATTGGGGTGATGACCAAATGAATATACCATCTGGTTATTTAACATAGCCATGGAAGCCATGGCCCATTTATAGATGGTTTACCTATTAAAAATGGTGGATTTTCCATGGCTATGTTAAATAACTAGAGGGTAAATGAAAGGGTATTCAACCCTCAGAGGAGGATAACATGAGGCACTGAGACGCCAGCCAGAATGATGTGGAATCTCATCATTTTCAGCGGATGCGGGTTGGTTCATCTTACATTTTTTGCCAGCTGAAATTGCGTTCATACATGATTGTGTTATGCTTGCTGTTAAATTCACATTTTTCTAACCAAAGCAGCAACAGCATCTAACCTGCAGTGAATAGTGCCTGGGTGCTTTCCCAAGATACTGAATTTCTACACACATGAACCTGAAATGATCAATGTATCTTGGGAAAAGTATCAATTGTAGTTGCTTCAATGGTCAATGAATCAATAGTATGTTGGAAGTCTTCAATGACAATCCATTGGACGTCAGCTTTATTTATCGGGCCGCTGCCAGGTGACACGGCTGCGGGAAGCGGCTACATGGCAGGTCAAAAGCCTGGTGGTATCTTGGTGAACACCAAAAAATGGAAAAAATAGCTGGGTAATAGAGGTTCATCCCAACAACATATGCTTTATATACATTATTATATATATATTATATACTTATATACATATGCAAGAGGTTTGGATCCACTCCCCCACTTTATTCATAATTGGAAAACACGTGATCGAAAAATCGACAGTAAGTAATCCCTCCCACATTCGGAAAGTCATGCACCATCTGTCGCATGTCCTCGTCTCAAGGGCAGGCATTTCTCCACCTACCCGTCAAGTCACAGGGAAAAAACAACTGTAGGAGCACCCAATGGTAGGATGCCTTCAATATCCCAATCCAATATCATATTATACCATTAGGTACTATATTGAATATGGTCAATATGGTAGATATTATACAATTCATGTTCAATATATATATATATATACATATGTATATGTATATATGTGATATTTCAATATCAAAAAATGGTACCAATGTATATGACATGTCATATTTTGTACCATATTGTATCACTTCTATATGTTTGCGTGAAATCAGCATGCCCCGGCCTGCTCAAACCTTGGCCACACGTGGCGGCAGCACGGCATCGAGGATGTCAGCAAAGTCTTCGAACTGCCATGCACTTGCCATGAGTTTTTTGGGAACAAAGGGTGCAGTGGTGCCAACACTGAGTGGAAGATGGGCAAACTGGACCCATTAAATTGAAAACTTCGAAGCAACTCAAAAAAAAAACTACCTTTGTATGAGTGCTGAATTTAAACCCGTAGCCAGTTCAGAAGATTGGACACCTCGAGATTCCATGGGTCATTTCTAATCTAAGGTGATGCCACTGAAGCACCCTGGAAATGTACAACCCAACACTTCTAGATGGTTTTCAGGACTGGGGACCAAAAAACTCAGAAGAACGGAGGGAAACAGCAAGTGAAGAATCTGAAAATCGTTGTTTCATTGAAACTTGGCAGTGTGTCAAAACCTTGTGCCCCTGGTGAACATCAAAATAGCTGGTAAATGGATGTTCATCCCCCTAAAAATGGTATTGATAGGTATTGATCCATACCCACTTAGTAAAGCTCATGGTAAAACTGGGTAAAAGTCTTCACCTCGAACCGGGCCCAGGCTGCAAACGTGGCTTTTGGCAAAATTGTCGGCGGCACACGGCCTACCTTCAAAGCTGTTGGGCTGTCTAAAAATCCCAAGCTGTTCGCCGACAATGGGCCCCTAAGGTAGCGGCATTGACACTTTGAAGCATTGATAAACTCTATATCTATGATTATCTATGATTATCTATGATTATCTATGATTATCTATGATTATCTATGATTATCTGTGTATCTTTATGATTCTTTATGGCTCGAATCCACTTGCTGCTAGCTGCTAGGGACCGATTCTCAAGGAGCAGTTCGACGATAAACTACGAAGTCGTAGGAGAACTTGTCATCGCTGCTGCTGCGACGACTTACCTCCGGAGTCGGCATTTCTGGACATGGGATAGAAGCAACAGGAGCAAAGGGATGTAACCAACAAGAATAGGAGATACTCATTGGATGTGTTTGAGGGAAATTTTACACCCATGGAAACCCCATGTTTCATGGAAAAATGAATGGCTTCCTGTAGGTTTTTCCTGAAACCAATCCATTGAAATAGATTGACATAATAACCTGATAGAACCGGGGATAAAACCGATATATATATACATATGTATATATATATACACTCTACTAATATTAACCCATTCTATGTATGTTACATACATTATAGATAACCCAGACTATACATATATGTAATCATATATGTATATACGACAATAATAAATAATAATAGTAATATACCTATAATACTAATAATAATTAATACATATATATATATATATGATTATTTTTACTTCATATTAATAATAATTAATAATAAGAATTAATAATAAGAATTAATAATAATAATTAATAATAATAATTAATAATAATACTAATAAGACTATAATAATAATCATAACACAAATGTATACATATGTTAATAATAATACCTATAATACAAATAACAATTATATATATATATTAATATTATTATATATACAGTATATATATATATATGCATTGCTGCACATGATCTGGTCGTTCCCTCATCGGGGTCACCGGGCCGGTCACCGGGCCTCCACTGGAAAATGCTCCTGCCAGCCATCCGGAAAGTACACGTTGCCGTCCACGTCCTGAGGGCCGTTTCCGCCCCGGTTGAAAGCCACGAGTTTCCGCACAAAGAAATCAGTCATTGGTGGTTGACCTACCCTGAAAAATGATGAAGTTCGTCAGATTGGATCATCATCCCAACTATTGGGGAAAATAGTTAAGCCATGTTCCAAACCACCAACCAGATCACCACATGCAAGGCTGAGAATGACATGAGTTCAAATCATAGCTTGATTACTGCTTGTTGTAGCTTGTCCTAAACATGGCTAAAACATGTTAAAACCTGGACAAGCCAATCATTTCGATCCTCAAACGGCTCAAGGTGTAAGCCAAGCCACTGCATGAACATGTGTGGCCCAAAACTCATCTGCCATGGGAAAGGACTCCCGGTACACCTCTGTGCCTCCCAAAATCCAAATGCTCCCGGCATCACGTTTCTCTTTGGCAACCTGCAAGCATCTAACATAGCGAAAGGATGCGAAAGGATCGTTCGCTGAAGTGAGCTCTAAAATCACTTCGGACAACAGCCCACATTAAAAACACAACTTCCGCTGGAGGATTCTTTGCCCCGCCTGCATCGCATCGGTTAAGGAGTGTTTCACCACAGCATCGGGATAGACCAAGTCCTTCTGATTGGACAGCACAATATGCATGCCTCGGAAGCTCTCCAAAACCAGGGTAGGGGAGGAGACACAGCAGCTGAAAAAAAGTCTTGGCCAATCTTGGCCGTTGATCTCAAATAACACCATAAAATCAACGGGTGGTTTGGTGTCTAGCGCCAGGGTGTGGTCAAAATCGTTAAATAATGTTAAATATACTCTAATCCTTCTGATGATTCTGATGGACAGCGTCTTCCGGTAAAGTCTTATTGAAACACTGTGCCAAGCAGCTGCACTTAGCTTAATCTTAGCTCTCCCACTCACGACATGGACGAACATTCACTTGCAAAGCAATGGTGTCTGCACTATTGAAATAAGTCGTGTATCATTGAAAAAGCTGTGACCGTACTTCACTTTGCCTCTACAAAAAGCAATGTTGCAGGTGCAGTTGGGGATATTCATACGTACTAACCATGGTCATAACATGTCATAACCCCCATGAGTTCGTGTATATATATATATATATATATATGTATACATATATATGTATATATATATGTATACATTTATATGTATATATATATATATATGTATATATACACACATATTACCCCTATAGGCATGGTTGGTTATAAAATGTTATACAGTAACATGTTATAAAACCATGCAACTTAGTGGACCTGCACCCATCAAGAAGGGAGCGAGTTGCTTGAACCGGGCATGGCCTGCCCCAGCTCCTCGTAGCATCTGCGTCCAGAAATGCAAATGCCGCCCTTCACAGATTCAACAAAGTGCTTCCAGTCCTGTGGATCTTGAAAACCAACAAACATAGGAAAATCCTGGAAATTCAGCAACAAAAAAAGGGAGTTGACTCCTTTCACCAACAAATTTTAGATCTTTTATATCAAAAAGACATAGAGATTCAACAGAAATCAGGATTTAAGGAGTCTGAAATCAATCTCTGTATGGGTCTCATCTGTTGTTCCTCACCAGTATGTCTCAATGTGATCAGATGTATGGCTGAACATGGCTGAACATACAACACATAGATACCCTCTGGTTATGTCAAAATAGCTATTGAAAATGGCGATAGAAATAATGGATTTAGCCATTAAACATGGTGATTTGCCATAGTTTAACGCAAACGTTTACCAGAGGGTACATATTAATATTCAATACCACCACCAATATCAAGAAGTGAGGTATCAGTTTATCAGTTGCCATTTCTTTTCGCAAAAGACAAGCTCTTTCCTGCCACAACCCCACAACCTTTGCCCAGACCAAGTCCTCCGGAATCGACCACGGCAACTTCCCATCCTTTCCCATGACTCCGTTGCGAGCCATGGCAGCAATCATCCGGACCGGGACAACCGGGCCAACCGGGCCACCGGACATGGTCCAGAGGTGCAATGGAAAAAGGCAAAGTTGTACAACTGCAAAAGCCATGCCCCGAATGACTGCTTCAACAACTTGGCAATTTTGTGAATTTTTCCTTTGACCATTTTGTTATATTTTGTTCATTTGGGAATGGAACATCACCACTTGACCTGCACAAAAAATCAAGGGACCGGAAGGAACTGTAGCGCCCTCGTCGAGCAAGATGGCATGCACTTAGCATCACTAGCCACCGTCTTGGAGGGAACAAACCCACAATTTCAAACTGCCACATGAAGGTTACTAGTTTCTTGATATATGAATACCAGTCAAGACTTGGGTATCACCAAAACTGAATGATTAAAACATATTACTGGTACACTGATAATCTGATATACATATACTTCATCAATCTTCATCAATCTTCATCATATCTTCTAATATCTTCTAATCTTACTGGTGCTTAGTAGGGAATGGATGGGAATGGGGGTTGCTGGGATGATTATTGATAGTTATTGTGGATCATTCCCTCATTCCCTGCTAAGCACCAGTAAGTAATTCTTGGTACTCTCTGGTAATTTAACATAGCTATTGAAAATTGCCATTTATAGTGAGTTTCCCATTGAAAATGGTGATTTCCCATAGTTATGTTAGTTTACCAGAGGGTAATCATTTCCAAACATTCCAACTTTATCTCTGTTTTCCTTCAATCCTGACCAACGGACCAACGTGGCGCCGCCTCAGTGGTACAATCGATAGTGCCACCTGCGGTTTATGTCGCTGGTGACCTGGGGGTATATCTGGGAGGCTTCAAACAAAACAACTAGAAACCATACAAAGAATCCCCCAAATCATGATAGTTTTGTTGGGGTAGAAACCATTGAAAAAATGCTGTATCGGGAAACACCAAAACCGTGTTATGTTTTTTTCCATAGAAAACCAAGGGGATTTCCTCTGAAGCCCGGATTCTGGCAAGTTTCTGAAACATCAACAGTGATTTTGCTGGAAAGAAGAACTTGTGAATTCATTCAGACCTACAGTCAATGGCCATTTCAGGAACCTAAATTGGAGGTACCTACCATAAAGCCTATATAAGGCCTAAATTTCAGGGAATATCCCCCCAAAATATACAGTCCAACTGGAATTTGGGTGGAAATACACCACAGATAGGATTCCATAGGCGACATGTGAAACCTTGGGAGCCAGGGAGCAAGAGCATTGCTGCGGCCACATGTACCTGGTGCTCTGACGGCCACTGGCCATTCAAACATAAACTTGAAGCTATCCAGAAACCAAAAGACATCCAACATCATCAAACATCATCAAACATCTCAACAATCATCGTGAATCCCATGTAAACGTATTTCAAGATACTTAAAACTATCCAAAAAAAAACGAAACATCCATGAATTCCCAACTTGGAATCATCTTGCAAAAGGAGCTCATGGTGATACTAGATGCTAGAAGAACATTCAAGTCTCACTGAGATTCAAACATTCAATGAGCCAGTCTTTCCTTGCAGGGGCAATTCCTCAGTGGGAGGTCAAAGGAAGGATTGTGCTTGGAATATGAGTGTTCTTTCTGCCCAACATGAGTTGCTCAAGCTTAACCCCAACAACAGAGTGTTCATCTCGCCTTCAAGATTGGATATAGATCAACCACATCCATCCAGTATTCCTCTCATTTCTGCGTAGATTTGTCTAAACCAAATTCGAAAAAAAAAAAACCATCCCATCCCATGATTGATCATCGTATTTTCCCCATTCAGTCGTACAAAACATATTATGTAAATATTGCAATTTATTGGGTATATCTATGGATATATCTTAAGTGATCGGGGATATCTATGGGTATGATTCTATGGATAATATGGAGATATATGGGGATGGGTCAAAAGCCTGGTACCTTTTGTTCACCCAAGTCATAGCTGGGATTTATGGATGTGAATAACCCACTAAAAATGTATCGGTATTGACCCATACCCATATTGAATGGCAATATTAAATGGATACCTAGGATAATGATCTCCGCTTTTTCAGCCGACCCATGTGGAAACTCGACCAAGGGGCGATACATCGATCCACCAACCCGCTTTGCAACAGCCAGGCTGGCAGTCCCTCCTGCAATATCGGCTGTCACAAAAAACATATCATACATATATATATATATACATAATGGATTTAATGGATCTATGATTCATCTATGATGTATAAGTATTATAAGTATCCCAAAAATCGGAGATGATCACAATTAAAAACTGTAGAAAGTAAGAATAGGCCAGTAACATTGTGATCAGTTTGTTTGTTTTTAACTTTTTTGACCTGTATTAATGGCAACCAACTGCACCAAACTGAAGCTGGTCCAACAACAAGTCTGACAAGATCGAGGATGATTTCCTCAGTCTCCAGTTGTGCCATTAAGGTGTCTTTCTGCCATCAACCTACTGAACGAATCTTCAAATCATGTGCTAAGGGTCCCAGAGTGAATAGATCCAATATGATCCAATATCAAACTTACTAAACCAAGGTTTCCTTGGGGGGCTATTCAATATTCGGTGAAAGGAATGAACCACCCACAGGAGATTGCCAGACTCTCCTGCTCACTGCCCAGCAGCAGCACAAACTTCTTTGGCAAGCGCAAACTCACCTGTTCGTTGCTGCAGCTAGAGGTGCCAAATTTAAATCGATGACTGTGGGTGGACCATTTTTTAAACCACATCCTCAACCTACGGACATGGTTGACTGATTTCTGGTGAACCAATGCCATGAAATACATCATCATTCTCATTGGGCTCAATTTCAATCATTCCATAACCCGGGGACCAGAAAGAATATGACATATATATATATATTATGGGTATGGGTCAATACCTATAGATACATTTTTAGTGGGATGAACATCCATTTACCAGCTATTTTGATGTTCACCAGGGGTACAAGGGTTTTGACGCATCCCCATATATAAATATCATTGTGGAATTATTGTAGAGAGGTGTGCATTCCAGACCTCACAAGACCCCAAAAACACTCCATTTCAGGGAACTCCTAGGAACTCGTGGGATGTTGCTCTTCCTGTTCTTTTCACCATGGCCTCCAGCATTTCCGATGAGGACGTTTGTTCCAAGGCAATGACCTGGGCAAAAAATGTGGGGAACCGACTGGTGAACCGAGATACAAAAATCCCTTAAGGTGCGACTCCAGAAACCATTTAACTAAGAGTCATGTTGATGAAGTCTAGATTTCAAACAATCTGGAAAACCCAGCCATCCATGCTTAACTGGTCGAATTGGATCCAATTCACAATCGTCAAATGTCATCAGCAAATGCCAGAGAAATACTCTGTCCGATCCTCCCTCAAGAATCATTCCAAATTGAAATCAATGAGGTTTTATCAATACCATCTGGTTATTTAACATAGCCATGGAAAATCCACCATTTTTAATAGGTAAACCATCTATAAATGGGCCATGGCTTCCATGGCTATGTTAAATAACCAAAGGGTAAGTTTTAGCGGATGAAACCTTTGCCATGAATCAACTGTCCTAAATATTTTGCCAAATTGAGGGGTTTCCCAAATTGGGGACTTCAAGTTATCATCCAATCGGGAAGCCCGTGGCTACGAGGTGTCCCCCATTTTAGGACCCCACCAAATGGATCCGAACCGACTAGGCGTGGCTGAAACTTGGTACTCAAACCATAAATAACCACTAGTCACCATTAATCACCGTTATTAACCACTATTAATAATTAACCATTAATTATCATGATTAACAATTATTTAACCATTGTTTATAATGATTAACCATTATTAACCCTCATTAACTAGTATTAATCATCATTAACCACCATTAATTAAAAACCATTAAATATCATTAACCATTATTGTTAACCACTATACAATCAACATTCATCATCATTAAATATCATGATGAACCAGTATTAACCCTCATTAACTGGTATTAACCATCATTTACCATCATTAATTAACAATCATTACCCATTATTAACCATTCATCACCATTCATAACCATTAAATATCATGATTAACCATTATTAACCCTCACTAACTAGTATTAACCATCACTAACCATCATAAATCAATAATCATTAAATATCATTAACCATTATTAACCACTAATCACCATGAATTAGTCATGATTAGCCATCATTATATAACCGTTGTAAAACCATTCAAACAACAAGTCCCTCACGTCCCCGGCCTGCCGTCCTGCAGATCGATGCTCTCGCAGGAAGGCCACCAGGCGTGGCCCGCAGGGCACGGAAGACATGCCTCGCCATCAGGAGATGGTGAGAAAATGGTGAGCAACCTCGAGGTTTTTGATGGATGTTTTCGTTGTTTTTTGGATTTGGATGGATTTTGATGGATTTTGGGGGATTTTGATGGATTGTTGAATGGATTTTTGCTGGATGTTGATGGATTTTTGGGGAAGAACCATCCAAAAAAGTATAAATACATGAAGAAAACCTGGAATTCGATCATACAGTAAATGATGATCAATGTAATTTTTATGGCTAAGTTGATGGAAGTCAGAATCTATCATAGTCACCGGCACAGGTTAATTAATCCAACCTGACTACGGACTATGTGACAGTCTCTGCTCGGACTGAGAGGGCAACGCACGCTCTTGTCCTGGCATGGCCCCAGCAAATGACGTGTTCGATAAATTTCAAGGAAGAAAACACCAAGCAACCCTCAAAGCCATGTTTTAATGTGCATACAAAGAATCATTTCTGTATTACCACCACAATTTCAATTTTTTGATAATATATATATAGTTTAATTCACTTGGCCAACCACCATGGCCCCGTTTTGTACAGATCTCTCATGCTCTGCGCGGCCCAGTGGCAGCTGCTACCACCATCTTCTGGAAGCTTGCTTCCTGCAAAACCTGTGATCGTCTACCCACTATGGCGACCAAACCGGGCAAGGGTTCATATTCCTTTGAATTTCTCATGTTTCATCAGCAACATCACCTCTTTAGATGGTGGATTTTTGGGTGCAAGGTTGGAATACCAGAGGGTGGCAGGAGTGTTTCATGACATGAAACACAACGAACATACTGAAAGGGACATTGAATCAACTTGCAAGCATCCAACTGGAAATCAGGGATCGATACAGTCGTCGAAATCCCAATGCCTTGTCATTGCGCAAAGCAACTTCCACTCGACCTGGGGAATCAGCCATGCAAGACACTGGCATCTACTTGGATGGACCACAGAGTTGGTGAATCTCTTAGTACCCCCCTGGAACTATAGGTATATAAATGTATATAAATGTATATAAATGTATATAATTGTCTATAAATGTATATAAAATATTGTAAAATAATATTCTACAAACCCCTTACGAACCAGTTAAGTAACTCCATGATCCATATGAGCATACAAACTGACACCAATAGCGATCCTGGCTCCACCCCCTGGGTTTGCGGGCCGCCAAGCAATGCTTCTGACGTCCGAACAAGTCCGGCCATGTTGGGCACCTCTGACAGCAGGCCACGGCGCAGCGAAGCGCAGAGGTACCGCGCAGCACCGTGGTTTTTCAAAAGATATCAAGGGTCAACAGTGAATATGGAGCAAAACCATGGGTTATAAATGGGTACAAATGGCATTTTTTCATGGTCAGTAGTCCTTCATCATGGAAAACATTGAAGTGATGAACGGAAATGGAATTCTCCTCCCGGTAATCAGTGACATGGTTTGCTAACATTGACCTCCTCAAAGAAGGATGCTGAAATGGACTGTATCGCAGCAGAAGTGTCACTACACATGGTGGTGGGGTGGTTGCCATTGCTACCCTCTGGTAATTTAACATAGCTATTGAAAATTGCCATGTATAGTTGATTTTCCTATTAACATGGTGATTTCCATAGTTTTTTGTATGTTTACCAGCGGGTAATCATCATTCATTATGTTGATTAATCCTGTTGTTGAGTCACCTCACAATTTGGACCCCCATTAAAAAAAAAACATTGCTTTATTTCATTACCCTCTGGTGAACTAACATAGCAATGGAAAATCACCATTCTTAATGGGAAAATCCACTATAAATAGCCATTTTCCATTGCTATGTTAGTTCACCAGAGGGTATCTTTTTTGTCATGGCCGCGAAGCGAGGGCCCAGGGCCCCAGTTTGAGACAAACCCATATATTTTCCGGACATTACATTGGTTGATACCAACCATTGGTTTACCCGCTGGTAATTTAACATAGCTATTGAAAATCACCATTTTTAATGGGAAAATCCACTATTAATGGTCATTTTCAATAGCTACGTTAAATTACCAGAGGGTATTTCCCATCATGATTCCCGCCAAACCCTCATCATTTTCCCATCTTTGCCTCCAAAATCCTCCAAATGGCAAGTGATGATTGTGACCACCAATGATTGTAGATATATCCCACACTATCCCATATTGTCCCATCTTATCCCAAAATATTCCAGGAATTATCCCAACTGGACGCATGCTTAACTTCAAACATACCTGGAAAAACCTAGGGTTTTATTTCTTCCGGTTCTATTCATTTCAAGTATACCCTAAAGATACCCTCTGGTAATCGAAAATGGCCTGCTGGAAGATTCCCCATTTATAGATATATGTTTCCCACCTAGAAACCTCCATTGGGTACTGGGATTTCCCAGTACCGGAGGGTCATTCCATTAACCACCATTCTTGACCATTTATAACCCTTAATCGCCATTCATTAACCATTGTGAACCATTACAGTATATTCCCTTTTCCAATTATCAACCATTGTTGTTGACCATGATTGGTATCACCATCATTCACCATTCTTAGTATTATCATCTGTGTTACTATAATCCAGTCAAATAACATGAAGGCTAATAATGATGATAAGAGTTAATCATATTTATTTATGAAATAGTTCATAATAGGTGATTTAATAGGTTACCCTCTGGTAAATTAACATAGCTATGGAAAATCACCATTGTTTAAGGGAACATCCACTATAAATGGTCATTTTCAATAGCTATTTTGACATAACCAGAGGGTAGCACATATGTCCTAAACACACAGGTGTATTTTCGCCAAAGATGAAGCAGGTCGCCCCAGTCCGTGGATCCCAGTGGATCCCCCAGATCCGGCTTCCGGACATTGTCCACCAACGATGCACACACGACCACATCAATCTCCTCAGCACCTGAATCGACCATGATCCACCCACGGCTTGCGCATGGTTTGTTTGTTTTTTTTTGTGGTGTACCAGAGTATTGAGTCCAAGATGTCTATACTTAGTAAATAGTATTAATGTATGTGTATGTATATATATATATGTATCTACCAGTATGTAAAATATATGTGTATATCTATCTATATATACGTATATATATGTGTGTTTTTAAACAACACGACCAAACACTTATGCTACGAATCCCAAGCCAACAGGGCTCAGCTGGCCTTGCTGCTGCCGTTCGGGTCTCCGTTGCAAGGCCCCTGGCCATGACCAGCGACGAACAGTGCCGGTGAACAGTGCCACTTGATAGCAACCAGCGAAGATATGTTGGCAACCAGCAAATGTATTGGTACCAAAAAAGGGAATTAACACTCAAACATACTTAAACATACTAACGATGAAGGGAATTTAACAATGAACCATAGGAATTGTAAATAACAACCAGCAAACACAAGGATTTACGATATACCTGGCAAAAAGTTGAGGTATAAAACCAGAAAAACATCTGGGGGAATAATGGGGAAATAATGGGAATAGAACCTTCAACAATATGATATGTGGGTTTGCCGGCAATAGGTATACTCCAAAATTACCGCTTTGATGCGAAAGATGATCATCCAATGGCATTGGGGTACCAAATGGGCTAGAGGTGAAAACTGGGTACACCACTTAACCACTAGACTCTAGACTATAACACTATCACCCACTGATTGGTGCGGACTGTTTTTCGGACCAACTCTGGGGTTCCATATGTAACAAACGCTGCAAGGGAAAGGGACGATCTCCCGTTTCTGGTGCTTCCTTTTTCAGAATTGTTGATGTTTTTAATGGACCAACCCGACAAACCCAGCATCATTTGGATGGTTTGAATGAGTTGGTGGAATCTACAGGATCTGAGGCCCAAGCCTGCGCGAGCAGTCAGCTTGGCAATTCTTCTTCTTCTCAGTTGGGGGAAAATCATCTCAGCTACGAATGGTACAAACCAAGGAAATATGACAACTGAACTTGGGGATGTAATTACAGTGAACTGAGTGATTCTATGTCAGCATCAGGGCATCATTGTAGGGGGCCCCCTTTTCCCAACTGAACTGTTGTTTTTATCATGAAAAACATCCTTAAAAACCACCGCAACAATGGTTCATCCCCATGATGATTCCATTGGAATCCCATGAAAATCCAATTTTTGGCGATAACATCTCTAATTATCATGGCTATATATATATAGCGCTGTTGGTAAAGAACTATACCAATTATTAATGGGTTTTTGATGACATCTCCAATGAAATATCATGGTTTCTCCATGGTTTCTCCAAAAAGTTTCCCTTCTCCGCACCTTTGCTGCTAGGACTGCTAGGATCCTCAGGTTCATGCTCCAGCCTTGCAGCTATCCCGCCAAGCTTTACCAAAAAATATGGGATCCATGGATTGAAAAATACCATGGTTTCAGGGAGTTTTTACAGGAAACCATCATATTTCATGGGAAAAAAACACGTGTGTTACATGTGTTCCCTGTTCCCTGCAGGTTGTCCATGTTTTTTTTTTTACACCAATCCATCGACAATCATCAATAGGACCACCCAGCCAATTGGAATCACTTCTTAACTGTCTTCATTTGGGAATCAAATCCTGAGTTTCATCATTCTCAGACACACTGACACACCCAAATATCTTATCGCTTATCAACTTGTTTGTTTACTATTCTCACACACACACACCCAACTATACGATCAAGTTCGTTGTGCCAGCAAATATCCTCCAAGAATAGTATAAGTACCATTGATATGATTGGTCTCCCGTAATCACCATTTCTATCTTGTCTCAACCAAAGCCACTCTTGCGGCGACCAAAACTCTCCAGCCACCTGCGAGGCAGCTGGTGGCACTGCCACCAGAAGCGAGATTGGACTAGTCACGCTGAAGGACAAATGTGATGTAGTGGGAGTTAATCCATGCGTCCTTGGGATATGATCGGAATATAATACAACATATAGATGTACAATCATACACATGTAACTTCTTACATAATCAACAAACCATCAATATGATATGGGATGATATGGGTATCTCTCAACACGGGGAATGTCCTAATTATCTTTGGCATTTTATTCGGGAAATGAATGGAAATGATACGAATCACAGATTGAACTGCCAACTGCTGATCACTTCCTTTGGTTTAATCCCAAGTTTGCAAAGAACCAGGCAAGGCAGAAACACAACTCCGCCGACCACAAAATACAATCGCATCTGTCACAAGGAATCAAGCGGTCTATATTAAAGATACAGAAGAAAAACAATGTAAATAATTCTCTCGTCGTTAATTTAATAAAGACATCAAAGGATATCTGATGTCAAAAGCAATATCAGAGGGTTTCACTTCCACAACTTTGAACGGAGCCTCCAATCTTTGCAACCGCCAAGCAGCAAGACTTGCGATCTTGAAAGTATGGGGAAAAACCAGGTGGTTTGTGATATCCCATGATACCAATTGATACCAGTATGAATGATCACAGAATCTCAAAGGTCTTCAGATTTGAAGCTGTCCATAGCTGTCCACCCGGGGTACCTGCTTGGATGCGTTGGCCAAAAGAACATCCAAGGGCCGTGAGGGTTTGACCATGGACCAACAGCTGCTGATCCACTCCTCAGCTCACAGCTGGTCTGCCACCGGATAGGGATCCAAGCCGACAGAGGGAACTTACTAAGGGAATGCGATTGAAAAACCTATCCATTTCGGCAGTGGGCTTGACCAAGTGATGCTCAAATACATGCTAAATGGCTAGTAACAAGATATAACAAAATCTAATTTTAACCAGCTATTATGATGTTATATGTCAGATATACCCCAGGAAGCACCAGAAATACATATATGATCATAAATGTGGGTTAACACTTACTAGGGCACGCAACCCAGCTTCTTCCATCTTCACCCTCGCTCGAAGCTTCTTGAACACTGAGGCATCTCGCACCTGCGAAAGAATAACGTGGCATGTCTGAAAATGTGGAATTACCACACCGCATATTGCTATTTTGATGGGGAAAATGAGCACCAAATATGGCTATCTTGATGGGGAAAATGAGGATAAACCATGGGATTTTGGGGGTATCCTATTTTCAAACAAATCCATTTCGTCGTTGGCATCCCAAATGCAAATTATCCCAAGAACACGTGTAGCATCCAGCAATACACTGGCTCGTCTAATGATCTAATGCTTGGGTATCGCATTTACATCTTGTAGCACCAGGCCATCAAAACTCCGGATTTTGAGATATCCTGATATCCTAAGTATGATTGTGAATGACAAAACCCATTGGCCCTTGTCGGCTATATTCTGTTTCTCTTCTCACCATGAGAGTTTGGTCCACCCCAGTTTTGGTCGGTTGCCATCACCGTTGGCACCTGACGATGCAAGGCTTCCAAATACCAGCCGGGTGTCTCCAGCAAGTTCTCCTCCAGCACATGAAATAAGGCCAAGGACGCCAGAAGCCGCGGGCCGTGGACATACGAGGCGCTCCAGGCCACCATGGCTGACAATAGATCCACCTTGGCCGCCTTGGCCCCGCGGATTTTTTGGAGCCCCAGGGTGTCGACCTCACGGACCTCGCGGATGGGTTTCCCCATGGCTGGGTGCAATAGGATCTGTGCCGCCACAGCCAGGCAATTCGTGGCAAAGGCTTCAGCGAGTTCCACATTCTGTAAGAGCTGGGACAGGATGGAGATCCTGGGTTTCAGCTCACCGTGTGAACATATACAGTGTATCGAAATCGTCATCGGATATCTAAGGTAAGATGGTCAGCGAAAACTTGCATTCAAACAGACTAACAAAAGATCTTAGAAGATATACCAAGTATCTGCTCTTCCGATTCCATAGCAGCTTTCGCCCAGACATTCTGCACCAAAACGCGTGTGGCAGGCAGTAACGAACCAGCACGTAGGGCCTCCACGGCCACCGTTGCTGCCGCGCTCACATCATCAGCAGACATCAAACTTCCCAGACACAGCCAGAAGCGCAGGTGCTGACCATGTGCTTTCACCATGAGGTGAGCCTTCCACGGGAAGGGATCCATGCATTTTCAGCAGCTGCTCTACCACCTTAGTCAGCAAAAGATGGCGACTAAAGATCAAGATTTGCTGATACAATCCCATGCAGACTCAATGTCAACCCGAAACTGGTGAAATTTTAATGCATGTTCATGCATTTTTGAAATTACTTTACTTCGTGTGATCCCCACCATGACATTTATGCATTTTGTTACTGGCAAATCTTCTGGCATTCTATCTGACATATTTTCTGGCATTCTATCTGGCATATCTTCTGGCATTCTACCTGGCATATCTTCTGGCAGATGTTCTGGCATATCTTCTGGC
>Ga0126342_10009351_pt1 | contig 17568 bp, 11 predicted proteins | sample Cyp1metagenome_FD_92528 | JGI IMG/M metagenome (GOLD analysis project Ga0126342, IMG submission 92528) | Coral microbial communities from Lord Howe Island, Old Settlement Bay, Australia - Cyphastrea 1 metagenome | ecosystem: Host-associated > Invertebrates > Cnidaria > Coral ... | reverse complement strand
TGACAAGGGTCACACAACCTTATTCTCATCATCAAAGGTCGTTCATTATTTTCCAAATTTCCGGAGCTATTTGGGCATGGAATATGAACAGCCTTGGAATATGGGTAAGATTTTGCTAGAATGTCATCTTTTCTCATCAAAATTCCCTATGGAAATTTCTCATTTTGGGATATTTGGAGGTATTCCCAAGTTCACCCCATGACCTGGTATGGTTCGTACTCAATCTCCTCCACCACTTTACCTTGATCGCTTGATCGTTGGGTTGTGTTGAAAAGGTCTTGTCTGTAACATTTACAGTTAAGTTGGCATCATTCCTTTCAGTGAATATAGGGGTTACTTGTAACAGTTATCTTCATCAGACTTGATGAGCGATTTAACCAAGAATATGGTTTCATCATGATTTAAGCAGTACACACAGGGGAAAAAACACCAGCAAGTAATGAGAAGTAATGAGCTAGAATTGGTATTCAACATCTACTTGAGTGTGTTTTGGATCCAGTTGATGAATTGTCGATTTCTCTATGATTATAGTTCACCTAGTCATTTCACTGCCTTTTTTCTGGTTGGTGACTCTATAAGTATCGTTTTCAATCCCCCATTCGTTCGATGAAACTGCTGCAACTGGGAAAATTCTCTTCAACAGTGACCACTTGAACTGCTGGATCCTAGCCGTATAGCTATGGGACAATTGCGCACCCAAATCTGAAAATCATCAACTACTGGTTGGTGGTGCAACAACCATCTTGAAAATATGAAAGTCAATGGGAATGATTATCCCATATATTATGGAAAATAAAATTCATGTTTGAAACCACCAACCAGACTAGTTAGAGATAGGTCAATAGCTTTGGGACATCATAGGACCATCGTTACCATCGTTTAGGGGATAACCCGCTTGCTGTTTTTGAGTCGGAAAAGGTGAGAAAAGTTGCGTGTTACCCTATGGTCATGACTAACGGTTTGCGAACTCGAAAATCACCATTTTACATGACATGTTAAAGTCTATGGACATGATCTACACCATACAGATGACCTATGTTAACCTATGGTCTATCATGTATGATTTTACATTATAGAATTATAATAAATTATAGATAGGTAAATCATCATACATGATCTGTTTCTGTGGACCATAGCTTCCACACTATACACTCTGGTAATTTAACAGTTTGCTATTGAAAATGGCCATAGAAATAGTTTATTTAGCCATTAGAAATGATGATTTTCCATGGTTATGTTAGTTTACCAGAGGGTATATCAAAGAGCCAGAGGACCAGGGAGTAACTCGACTGAAAGGATCCATTACCAATGACAAAATTTTGCAGCTCACCATATCTCACCACTGGAAGGAGTAGAGTACATGGCATCTTGGTTCGTGTGTTTTTTTTTTTGATTGTCAACTTTCATATTGCGGACATTTGTGGACCTACACTTAACAACTTACAGTAGTGTCATCCCAGTACAACCAGCAACCGGCAACAAGTGAGCCATTAAAAATACCCCTATCCCATCTCATTATGCTAGTAGGTTGATAGGCTTCCCTACTATGGGTTATCATAATCCCCAGTAAACCAGGTAGTATAATCCCCTATGGCAATCAATTCACCAGGGTATTTTTTATGGCTCAAGTCGGTTAAAGTCGATTAAAGCTCTGCATTGTTCAAGTCATGTCCAGCTCCGAGCGAAAAAAACCCAGGTTGGTTCACCAGCCACAATTTTTGGTGGAACCATAGCAACGGTTCGGGAAACCCCAAAATGGGGTTTCACCCCCCAAATCATCCAAGTCATTAATTAGAACATGACTTAGTAACTGTATGAAGGAACCATAAGAAACCCATACTGTATATAGTCTTCAAAATTCCCCATGACTTCAGAAACATTCAGAAACCACTTAATATGGTCGGTTTATAGATGATACATGGCATAGGAAACCACACATTGATTGTGCCTGCGGTATTCTATCCAAGCTTGGAACAACCCTGCACGACCTCCTCACACCGTGAAAAACCCTCCAAGTGACCCTTCTCCACTCGTCCGCGTCGTGAGAAGGAAATCTTCTCCTCAGAAACTCCACTTGTTGAAGGAGTGGACCCAGCCACAACCACTTGAATGCCTTGAGGTTTCCAACCCCTACATGGGAATTATTGGGAATTTGGGTAAGAAACTCCTCAGATGCACTGCTTGGAGATTGGCACGGTGGTGCAACCCACCAATATCCTCCAGGCTACCCATAGTGGAACTTGGTCTCAAAGTTTGATCTTTGAAAACATGCACCAAACCATTTTGGATCTTTAGATTAACAATCATTAACCATCATTAATCATCACTAACCATCATTAACCTCAACATATTGGGGTTTGCTCTGAGGTTCACCAGTCATTTTTGAGAGAAATCATCGACCAGTGTTTCGCTTCTTTTGGGTGATTTCCCTTCGACGATTTAACATCAACATGGCTACAAAATGATCGAACCCCAACACGGCATCCAATCCACACAATCCGGTGCTTCCTACTAGCTGGTAGAATTTGTCCAGGTAGGATAGATAGATGTAGACTGCATTTTAAATCTCCAGTCAAAGGGTGGCATGTCTTCCTTCTGAGAAGATCTGGCCCAAGCCAGATGATGTGGGATTCACCCAATGCCACCTGCACCATCCCCAAAGCATCCCCATGTTTATCGCTGCTATGTTTACCATCCACATCCATCCACAAATGCTACGTGTATTTACGGAATTGGGTTTCTCACACAAGACCATCTAAGAACCAATTCTCCAAGAAACTCAACCGTTCCCATGAAGAGATTATTGAGGTTAACCATTCAACATTCCAACAGCAACTGCAACTTGACCTTAATCATACCTTCATCACATGGCTCCTAGACCTGCGCCAAGGCACCGAAATCAGGATGTAGTTGGTCGTCTCTCGACAGACCTGGACGTTGAAAGAGAACACCCTCTGCTTCAAACGCGGTTATTTAATCAGACAACAAGGGAATCCCATCCAGAAATATCCAGAAATATCCAGAAATATAGAGCGAAAGTTGTTTCACAAAAACCATGATGGTGATTGATGTGAATCATGGTAAAATTGGTTTTGAACAATCCAAACATATGGACAATATTGGAAAAGGATGGAAAAGGCACTTCCGTAACATGTCCTTTCAGATTTCAGGCATGGTTGTGTGATAATCTTCAGCGTCATTGACTCGCACAGTGATGAAATGGTTCGGTTTCAGCCAAACTCCGTGTAACACGCTGGCCAAAACACACAATGTAGGGTTTGTCTGAAAGTAGGGTACCGTTCATCATCATTTATCCCTATAAATTGAAACTGCATTTTGAGGGTTCACATGGGTTCACTGTTCCAATGTTTTGGGAAACCGAAGTGTCCCAGGCGGTTTCACCATGTCTCCGTTCGAAACTTCACCCAGACACGTCCCCGAAGTAGAACTTGGCGGTGCGAAAGGGAAAGAGATGCGTCAACGACCTGAGAAGGCTGGTCTCTGTACGACGAACAGCCATGGATCGCAGTTGGCACGTCGCATATGAGGCAGGTAGGGTTCTTCCACAATATTGCCAGGATTCTTACGCAAAATGATGCAAAATGTATGGGAAGGGTTGGCAATTTTATGTCCTGAGATCGTGAAACAAGATTGCTCAAGACACCAAAAAGGGCCGTTCAACTGGCGATGTCATGACAAATCTGGGACTGGGGCATGGCTTTCTTAAAGTGGGAGACCCTGACTGAGAATCAACAGATTGCCCTCTCTCAAGTGGACCATCATGGGTAGACTTCTATTCAGGAGGCTTGACTTAAGGCTTCGCAAACGTGCCGGTGTATGTTCAACCCACCCGTAAAACTGTCCTTGTCCCTTCATTCCATCCCTCGGTAGCGGTCTCTTAAAGGTTGGTAACACCAACAAACACCGATTATCTCCATCATCTCCCTTCAAAACGGCCTGCAGTCAACCCCAACGTTGATCGCCAACAGTTTTTGTTCTAAGCTGGGTATAGTTAATCTTGTCTTACACAATTGATAGTAGCCCACTGAACATCCAACATGGAACCTAAAAAATCTATAGGATTAATAGCTATGACAAATAACCTTAAAGGAATAGGAAAAAATATCCAGTAGAACATCCAATTAAAACATCAAACAACCATATTTTTGGATATTTTTGGATGGTCCAAATGGTGTTTTTTGATCCAAAATGCTATGCCCAGCGGCATTTGGACCAGGATCTCCGGACCATCCGCGTCGCCATAGGCCTTGGATGCAACGTGGATAAAAACTGGGCCATTTTTCGGGGGTAACTATGGGTACCATCTGGTTATTTAATAGGTAAACCATAGAAAATCATAGAACATCACCATTTTATAGCTAGGTAAACCATCTATAAATGTTATTCAATCACCAGATGGGTATTATTTAATAGGTAATAGGTAAATAGCCATAGAAAATCAGCATTTTATAGCTAGGTAAACCATCTATTTCGATTAGGGCAATTTTCCATGGCTATGTTAAATAACCAGAGGGTAAATGTAAAATAAGGTAAATATTCCAGCACTTTTTTTCAGCATCCAGGAAAGGACGAATATTTTTCTGATCTTAATCTTATTCAAACTTGATTTAATCAATTGTAACTTAAGAATACTTGAGATAATAATTCAATTGGATTGGAAAACATCTTGATCTTAATTTAATAAAGTGGTGATATTGTTGTAATATTCGGATATCATCATCTTATCTGAAGACACCATGCTTTCGATTTTGGGAAATCGCAAGTGGAAACTGGAGACCATGTTTGTTTGGCCGCAAAACATGGAATTGTCCTGTCAATTTTCCATTCAACACATTCTTCGAGTTCAAGATGATGCTTAAACCATCTTAAACCCGCATGCAAAAAAATATTCCGATCCGCATGGAATGTTTGAAGCCACCTGAGTTTGATCACGGAAAGTCGCCTTGGAATCTCATCATCCCAAAACTGCGGAGTGTCCGTAAAATTCAGAAACTCAAGATGCACCAGCATCTTTACGGACACGAAACTCAAGCATCAAAGGATGATTTTAGATATTTTTAGATAATTTTAGCATATTTTTAGCTGTCAACATGGGAATGCAACCAACAGTTGGAGCGTTAGATTCGACAGCATGTTGCAGATGACGGACCTGGAGTCTGCACCAGTCTCCAACCCGGAAAACCAAGCGGCTAATTGTCTTCGTTCTACGGGGTATTCCTCATAGGAATACCTGGGTCACTGCTGGGGAAAAACAAATCGGTGGAGTTGTTCCAGCGACTCAAAGGTAGGGCACCTTACTACAAGACAACAGTAACTATGTGCAAATGCCTGTAAATATGTGGAGGTTTCCTAAGTCATGGGGGTACCCCTGGTTGTCATCCATTTATAGATGGATTTTCCATCATAAAGCCATCCAGCTGGGGTATCGCCATTCATGGAACCCCCCATGCACAGGTGAAGCTTCCGGGAGCTGACTTTGCAGGTCATCATGTTTTTCCGCATGGACTCCAGTAGCCTAGCTAAACCCACAGTAGACCCATAGGAAATCCACAGCAACTCCTTAGTAAAACTGATAATAGACCTATCCGTCCCATCTATTGATGTTCCCATGATTCTTTTTCCTTCTCCAACTGGGGTCGCTACGGATATTTGCAGAAGAGCTCAGTGTGCAGCTCGGGATCTGCTTTCTCATATTCCACCTTCACAGCATATGGGGTTGGTGCCATAGGATGGGGGATGTGACCCCAAAATGACAATTTGAATGGAGAAAATTGGTGACTAACCCCCCAAAATTACAGGTTTACTAAGTACTCTCTACTTCAGTGGAAGTATAATCAACCAACGTTGGGGTACCCTATTCCTTAGACAAAGCTGCAAGCATTGGCAAGTGATGAGGGGATCAGCTTCGATACCCTCCAGTAATCAAACATGGCTGGAAAATCTCCGTAATTAGTTGAGGTTTATAGCTGGCGAAAATCATGGAACAAAAGGGTGGATTTTCAAGCAAACCATGTTTGATGACCGTAGGGTTGAATTGGCTGCTGCCATTCCCCATTGATCAGAAAAGTACATCATTCTCCACCTACCAGTCAGGCAGATTCATCCACTTTTACTAGCCAGATCCCCATTTGTGTTAATGGAAACCATGAATTCTCGGTAAAACACTTCCACCTCATGTTGCAGTGGACACTCACATCTATGACCCACTTATTGCTGGAACTACACCTCCAACTAGTGGTTGGAACCCCACTATATACATATTTACTATGGCAACTTATGGTTATCTATAGTTATATATCCACATGTCACATCTTATACCCTCTGGTAATTTAACGTAGCTATTGAAAATTGACCATTTATAGTTGATTTACCTATTGAAAATGGTGATGTTCCATTGTTTTTTGTGTTAGTTGACCAGAAGGTAACCATGTTTGTCCGGGTTCCTATAGTCAAATTGCGGCATCGCCCAACCAACAAGGCCCAGGGCATCGCCGCGCACCGTCAAGAACATCTTCATGGCAGCGCCACCGGCGGCATCGAAACCCTTCACCGCCAGCTCTTCGACACTGCGCAGGGCGAAGCAGGCCATCCCACCGGGTCGATGGAACGTTTAACCACGAAAATGAAGCCACCAACTGGAATATGGCTGAAACTATATGGGAAAACAGCATGGGAAAGAAACTATACCATATTTGATGGGAGGTTTAGTCATCAAGGAAATGAATCTGTGGGAATATATAGTTAATATATTAATATAGTGCAAAACAAACTGATATGGGAATATATGATTTGATACCATCAGCGGGTTTGCTCCCTGACCACCGCCAATTTTCCACCCTTGTGGTTCTCATGTGCCGACAATGGGGTGACCAACCGTGATCAAAATGATGAAGCCATCAAATATGGGGTTTAACCACCAAACATGGGAATATAAACATGTATTTTAACAATATATATATATATAATGTAGTAGCCCCCAAATAGATAGAAAATTATAGAAAACTGATTTATCAGTATTTTAGTGGGACTTTACTATTTACTTTTCTATCTTTTTAGGGGTTAGACGGGGTTAGTAGAGTTGATGACTGATGGTTGGTTGATGATTGCTGATGGCTGGTGGGTTCAAGCCATCTCAAGCCTGAAACCAGCAAGCACATGGGCCATTGTAGCATTGTAGGAATTGACCTACCTGGTTGATTCCAGAGATATTATACTAACCCATAATATCACATAATATTAATTCAATAGAAATTCCAGGATCCAATACATGGAGGTACTAACTTCGTACCATTTTTTTGGCCATGTTTTGGGGGTATATCCCCTAATGAATATATATAATTATATATGTGGTAGGTACCTCCAATTTCGGTACCTGAAACTCACCCAATCAGTAGAATGGGATGGGATCAGGGTGTGACTTGACAAGTTATCAAAACCTGACCAGACTTGGAAATTGCAGGGAGCGTACCTGGCAATTTATCGTAGGGAACTGGAACATCACCATTTTTACTAGGTCTAGGTACCCTCCAGTAAACCAACATAGCTATGGTAAATGACACATATATAGATGATTTATCGAATAAAAGTGGTGATATTCCATAGCTATATATGTTAATTTATCAAAGGGTACAATAAATCATTGGTAAATCATCAACGGTCATGTTCCATAGCTATGTTTACTGGAAGGTAAACCATCGAAATGTCTGATACCCCCCCCACTATTGGCACCTGTGAATCTTCACCACACGATTGTCTTTGGGCAGAGTTCCTGCCTGAAAATCAGTTGGGGATGGGTCAAAAATGGTCAAAACCTCTGAAATTACCATATTTGATCATATTTGGAATGATAAACATCCATCAACCAGCAATGACTTAGGGTACCCATTTTAGGGTACCAAGATTTTGACCCACAAAAAGAAGATCTCGGTGATTTGTGGTCAACATCAGGTCGACCTAGGTCAACTTTCAGGACATGGTCGGCTCATCCATGTCTGGTTCAGATGTCAATAGTTGATCCACTATTCACCTACCCTCTGGTAAACTAACATAACTATGGAAAATCACCATGTTTGATGGAAAAAAAACACTATTCAGACTATTCATGTAAAATTTGTACCCTCTGGTTATGACTAACATAGCCTCTGGTATACCATAGGAAAATTAACAATGGTGAATAATGGGATGATAATGGGATATACCCTGTGGCTATGACTAACAGTTTGCCATGGTATAGATGGCCCATAGAAATAGATGGTTTACCTAGCTATAAAATGGTGATTTTCCATGGCGAACTGTTAAATAACCAAATGGTACCAATGAATGTTGATATCTGCTTCGATATGGGGATTTCCATAAATGGGGGTGCCCCAATAGCTGGATGGTTTATAAGGGAAAATCCTATTAAAGTGGATGATTTAGTGGTACACCCAATTATGGAAACTCCCATATTTTGATAGTCCATTTTTTTGGTTCAAAAGATCTCAAAAGTTGATGTTCACGATCCAAACCCAAAGGTTTACCCCCCTTTCTGAGAGCATTGCGGCACCATGAAAAACCAGGTGTTTATTTGGAACATGACCAGCATCTCTAGGCTTGGTGGAATCGACTCTGTGAAGATGTGGGGATTTCAACGGGGGTGTAGTTCCAGTTGGAAATGGGCATACAACTATATATACAGTTGTTTCGGGTTGTATCTCGACTTGTGGAAGTTAGAGTCCCATGGTTCGTAGCAGCTCCAGCACGCAGCACGCGCAAGGTTCGTCACGCAGTGGGTTTGTATCATTGTGATATATGTAAATGCATTTAACTAGATCCGAAAAAAACATCCATACAAATTTTAGACCTCAAAGGGCTAGTAAATGGCAAACTCGAAACGCGTTGGGTTTTCATACCGCATTTACTTTTCTGTGAAAAAAACATCCGGTGACGTGCGAATATCTGCCTGACGTCCGGATGCATTTTGCGCTTCCCAAAAAAGCATCTGGGGGTTCCCCGTTTCCTCCAAAAAGGTAAATTCTTTTAGGGTGTTGAAAAAATCAACGCCACTTGGAGGTACTCGTGTGGCTCTCATGAATGTGATGAGTATCTCATGATATCTCATGCTTATCGTCACTCCAATGCATTTTTCCTATTCCAATATCAGCATCCACTATCTAAATCAAGATAAATATATCTACCAGGATGCACACTGGGAAAATCTATTGGAGTGAGTGCTGAGCATGCGAGTGCTGGCACGCGAGTGCTGGCACGCGAGGGCTGAGTGCCAGCACACGAGTGACGAAACAGCCAAGTCATGGTTATATACCCATTTATAGCCGTCATAAATCGATATAACCATGGTCATACATAATTATAACCATTTATAAACATGGTGCAACATAATTACCATTTTTATAACCGTTATAAATGATAAAAATCACCTCAACTGCACACAAAGATATCTCCACCATCGCTCTGGGGCACCGTGTGGAAGGCTTTGGTGAGCCATGCTGGGCCGAAGTCCTCCGACGCCATTTCCTGGGAGGACCTTGAAGGTGCTAGGGCCGCTAGGGACTTCGGGCAGAGGGGTGGTTTTCTGTGAATTTTCAGGGATTCTTGCTTATAATCAAAAGTTGATGTTAAGAAAATCATAGAAAATCCCGGATTTGCAGTAATTTTTATGTATGAATAGGGTTACTATATGCATGTCTTTGGTGTGTCGAATACTAAACACATTCCGAGCCTAGCCCTTTTGTTCCCAGTTACGCATTGGTGGTTTCAGTTCATCCCAAACATATCAGCTGCGGATAGCTTTCTCCCAGGATGGAAAAACACTCAGGACCAGTAGCGGGCCACATGGGCTGATTGCATCCCTAATTTTTCTGGTTGTCTTCAGCTTGTTGATCCCAGTTGCATTGGATTTGTTGGGATTCTCGGACGAAGAATTCAACGGCAATTTTAGGCGCAGAATTTGTGCTGGCAAATTGGAGGCACCCGTATCAAGGTACAGTAGGTCGATCTAATGCCTTTTGGAATCACATAGTATTGCGTTTACTGTTTACTCTATGGATCAGCGAACATAGCCGTTGAAGTAGGGTACTTTACCACCATTTTGGGGTACCTTAACGAAGCTTGGGAAAAAAAAGGGCCCAATGTTCACGGCCGTCCCAAGCTTCAGACTGAGGAAATGTGAGGCCATAGAAACATCCTGTCCACTTGGTGGTCGAGGCACAGGGGGACGGGGAATCCATTTCCGTGATGAGTTGTATGATTTTTCTTTCCTCAACCAACATGATAATATTGATATGAATTGATATGGGGGTTTCTTAAAATGGGGAACCCCAAAACTTCTCACGTATATCATGAGTCATCAAGTATCATCAATTATATCACAAGAGATGTTCGATGGATAGCCCTATGAAGCCCTAATTCATGATGATCAAATCTCCATTAAATTGACATAATTGAAACTTGCCTGAATTATAACTGGTTGGTGGTATACCTACCCCTCTGAAAAATATGAGTTCGTCAGTTGGGCTTATGACATTCCCAACTGAATGGAAAAAAATGTTCCAAACCACCAACCAGATAATGATTCACCAACCTCAAAAGTTCGGTCACTTTAGGGACGATTCCCCTGACTGACCATCATTTGTGACGTGGTGTCTATCGACCTTGCAGCCTGTCCAACAAGTCTTCGGTTTGGTGGTCTTAAGGCCAGCATTGTTGACATCCGAGAGGAGTATGGTGTAAAACTATGTAAAACTGGGGAAGTAGCTTGACAACAGAAAAGCACTTGGGGCCAGCATTGTTGCATTTGTTTCTTGTATAATCAACCCAACAGTTGCATCCCTTTTGTTTTCATCAACCCAACACTTTGGTGCAAAAATTGGTGGGAAAAATTCCCCCCAACTGCACCTGGCAGATGCTGCTTTGACATCTCCTGGTCGTTTTGCGACAAACGCACCACGATAAAAATCTTGAGAAAAGACTAGCCATTTTCTGAAAATGGAGGTCACCCTCAGAAACGGCTATGTCTGAAAATGGGGTATATAAAGTTACATAATTCTGCCCATGGCAAGTTTGAGTCCGGGAATGATGATCAAAATTCGGGTTGCGGGTAATCATACGCTAACTATGGGCTGTATATTGCGCAGGAAATGGGGACAGAACCAAGTCAGTAATGAGTCAAAATGTTGGATCCACCACTACTTGAGACGCAGATTTAGTTGACTGATCATGTTCAAACAAATTAATTATTCATTGTTATGGTATTTTAAGTATAACATTTTTTGGTACCCGAGTTCTTGATGCCTGTTGCTTTTTGGTGAACCCAAATGATCTCAACCTGAATGCTGTGGTACTGCAATTCAAGAGCAAATGGGTTGGTTGATGTCTTTGTCACAGCATCCTTTTTGGCACTTTCAACCCTATCGACCGAGTGCAGAAGCATTGGAAAAAACAAGAAAAACAAGCGTCTCCGAATCTGTAAACGCTTGAAATCTCGCCATCATCATGCATGAGGCTTGGGAATTATGTAATATTAAGTATATGTAAGTACTGTATGTATGTGATTTCTATGGGCCTGCGGTATCCCTGGACTTTAGCCAACTGTTTTTCCATTTGAATATCATTGTTTGTCGCATTTTTAAGAGTATCCCATTCTTAGACTTCGCCAACTGGATAAACTTTGCAGTTCATCCATAAATGACACAAGACCAACTCTTGCCTTTCAACCAACCTGAAGACACAAGTCCAGCAGGCTTTATCATCACAGATGTGGATTGAGTGATAATGAGTTTCAGAAACCACCCAGCTAAACAAATTGAAACGGGGTTGTCAAAGAACTGGTTTTTGTTAAAGCAAAAAACAATACACTTAAGCTGTGAACAAAGTTTTGGTCCCAAGGCCCTGATATGTTTAAATAGCCTGCAATTGCATGATGCCAATGAAATTCCCCTTTTTGACGGCCCTAAAATCCCCATATTTTTCATGGCTTAAATCTCCTGCCTCAGATGTTCAGCTGACCCGGCCTCCAATTGCTTCAGGCTCAACATTTTGTGAGGCACCAATTGCTTCACTTCCCGTTCTTCCCCAGTCTGCCTTTGATTGAAATCGACGTGGCAAATGTGACTTGAAATGCTGGGACTTGAAACCACGAAATGTGGCTTTGAAAATAGGGGTTTTCCCCCAATTATAGCTGGTTGGTGGTTTCAACCCCTCTGAAAAATATTAGTCAGTTGGGATGATTATCCCATATATTATGAATTATAAAAAATGTTCCAAACCAGCAACAACCAGTATAGCCATTCAATGGGGAACATGAGGATTAATGGATGAGTGCAATCCGAACGATTAGTCGCCAACAGTGGACATGCCACTGAAAACCTCGGAGCATGTAGCAGTCATGTAGCATCCCCTTGCAAGAAACAGAAACTACTTGTTTTTGGGATGGGCTCCCTAGCTGCCTAGCTGGAAACTCAACATGATCCCTGCATGAAGGATTCGAATCCTTTCCGTTTCCAAGGTCTGTTGCTAAACAAGGACCTATTCAGTGGTCCCATGTCAAGCCTATTCTGAAGTAGTCCATCAAAATCAAACATAGACACACTGGTGATACACACACACACACTTCATGAATCTATCCAGGACCAAATCCATCAGATTCCGAAGGGAAATTCACGATTACCCTGAACACCTGAACCATCATTAACCATCATTAACCATCATTAACCATCATTAACCATGATAAATAATTCTCCAATATTATGAACCACTCTTCTTAACCACTCTTAACGACTAAAAATCATTCTTAAACACTACTAATATCACTATTAACCACAACAAATATCACTGTTAACCACTCTTGACCATCAAAAAATCATTTCATATGATTAACCATTACTTATATCATTCTTCACCACTATTAATCATCTATAATATTCTATAGATCCCAATTTCCATGGCTTCAAAATGCTTCAATTTCGCAGCAGCCCTACCGTCTCCGGCGCCAGACCTGGTGGGTGGAAAGGGTTTCTGCTGGCGCCAGAGCCGTGCCACCGCCGCAGCAGTGGGGGCCCACGGAGGCAGCTGGGCGTAGGAGAAATGCTTCTCCTCAGCTCAGCTGGCCACGTGGGGTTTCTAAAGTCATCGAAGTCATGGTGCCCCAAGAGCTGGTTCATTTCGATGGAAAATGCTATCTGGTTGGTTTTTGAACTTACCCCTCTGAAAAATATGAGTCAGTTGTGATGATTATTCCCAATATATGGGAAAAAAAAATGTTCGAAACCACCAACCAGCTATTCAAACATAGATGATTATTTTAACCTCCATAGGTGGGCATATGGGATTTCATCAAACATGGCACATTGTGATACTGTGCATGGTTACCAATGGTCAGGATTATGAATTTCAATGGTTGACGGACAGTGTTTAATAGCCGATATTTGAACATCAATCGATACCCTCTGGTAAACGTTTACATAACGAACTGGAAAGATCCACCATGCTATGAAAATGGGTATATAAATCAACTATTTCGACTGGGCCATGAATTCCAGTTCGCTTTATGTTAATGTGTACCAGGCCGGGTACCCCTTGGATGATTATTGAATAATTGGGGAATCATCAAGCCACTAAAAATCACCGTTCACCAGGGATTCCACCAGGAAACTCGCAAAAAAAACCATGGGGAATATATGTCACTGGATTGGTTTAATTAAGGGAAAATTTACAGGAAACCATGGTTTTTACCATCAAATATAGGGCTTTCCTGTAAATTTTCCCATAATCCAATTCTATGAATATGGTTCAAAATTGTGTGACATTTTATCAGAACACATTGGGAGTTATGCTTAAGAATTGGCTTTGTAGTGGTTGTTCATGGTTAATAGATGTTAATAGTCATTAATAGTCATCCCCAAATAGATGGAAAAGTAAATCACCATGAAATTAGTAGGGATTTACTTTGCCGTCTATTGGGGGATGACTATAAGGCTTCTTAGTTTGGAGTCCTCTTAGAGATTTACGAGGACGACGAGGTCACAGGGGGGGATAGTGGGAAGGTGATACTGTGGATGAAATCCTGTACCAGTTGATAAGTGGTTTATCCATCTGTATCCCATTATTTATAAGCTTTCAACATGTTTCTACCATCCAAGGTGCAGGATTTCTTCATCTACAGTATTTAGGGGCTTAGCGGATTACCCCAAAGGTCATTCCATGAAATATTGTTTGAATACCGAGAATACCCGATTCCTGGCTCATGGATTATGATAAACCCACGAATCATCAACAGGGGTCTGTCGGGGTCTGTCTTGAAGGCTGTTCAAATGGCGTCTTCACCAGCGAAACATGGGGGGTTTATATACATATATATATATATGGGTATGTCTGAAAATGGGGTATACTCCCAATGAAATAGCCATTTAGTAGGGATAATGATCATCAACCATTGGGTGTAGGGGTACAATATGTTCAGACAAACCCATATATATCCTCAACAATGGTTAGTAGTGGTTGACAATGGTTATAGAGTATTATATATTATAAGATGGGTAAATCAACCATTTGATCAACATATGGGCGATTTCACTAGCGACACACCGATGATTTAAGGACATGATAAGGATATAAAATCGTGATATAACCACAAAAAAAATGATACTTGGTGTTGAAAATCAACCACCATGGGGACATGCGGTACATTCATGCATGAATGACACATCGTGATGTAACTTTCAAAACATGGGGACACCATTGGGATATGAGGTTTTATTCCAAGATCGGGTTGTCTGATAATGGGAGAGACCATGAGATACCCGATACCAAAGGGGCATCAAATAGTGGCGCTATGTTGATCATAAACCATCAAATTTGGGGCTAGCCTATGTTCAAACAAAGCTATTTGGGAGCTGCGAATTTGGATTCACCAGGAAAATTGCTGCGAGATTGTGGCAATATCTGGTTCAAGCATTGGGATATTACCAGCAAAATGAAGATATCACCAGAAAACATGGAGGTAATTGAATATCCTTAACAATGGTCAGTAAATGGTGATGGTGGTCGGAGAGTCTATTAGTTCAATCATCAATCACTTCATATATCCCATCATCTTCACCCAAGAAAATGTTTGGTTTGACCTCCATCCAGCAGGATTGTTATGCCGCCCACGGCCCTTGAATGGCCCTTGACCATCCTCGTTGAACATCTGAATCTCAAGGTCAATGCCGTCATAGACGGAGGTCTTTTTTTGGCCCTGGCTGCAATGCACAAAGGAACTCCTTCAGGATTTATGGTTTCCCTTGGGGTGGTTTCTATGAGAAAGGAAAACCTCAGAATTTCAAATCAGGGTGTATTATTATTAAACCACTAAAGATATGTAATATATGAATATGTCGAAACATATAAGAGGCTCCTGAAATATGTTCTGGACGTTTTTTCATCGAATTCTGAATGTTTGAGTGCACAAAGGTAGGAATGGTATGACACGATCATGAATTTTCACAACATACCAAGTCAATGGACCCGGAATCATGGACCTGGAATGCCAGGGGGAGAAACCCCTGTTTTACCGGTGGAATTCGGAGAGGATTTTGTTCAAACTGCCTTCTTTTCTGGACCGAGATCATGGGAATTCATGGGAACAAGCAGGATGAAACTTGATGAATCTAACATCATCTAACTATGCTGAGCTGAGGTCTCTGACAGTCCACGGGCGCTGAGGTTTTTTGGGAAGGCCGAGCATATGTTAAAGAATGGGTATCTTGCGAAATGGAATAATGTGGTACCATCCCATAAACCAAGCATTTGGGGGTCGTTTTACATCATTCCAAACAGGGTATACCAAGGTATATCCAATAGTCAAGTTCTATTTGGTATGGTTTATGGCATTGGGTTTACCATATTAGTGTACTGTACAAATGTGCACACATGGCCTGCAAGACGCTGGTGATAACCAGTCCAACTGTCGATTTGTGAGCCTCCTAATTGACCACCCGTACCTAACTGTGAAATCATGCAACATCTACTAATTTGGTTGCTTGAGCATGGTTTAAACCCATATGGGGGTTTCCGAAATGTGGGTACCCCAATAGCTGGATGGTTTATAATGGAAAATCCAATCTTGAAATGGATGATTTGGGGGTACGCCTATTTCAGGAAACCTCCATATGTCTACCGAAGTATAGTCCTCTATTTCGTTCTGTACATTTTTGTCAAAGTCAGGACTTCCTATGGTGACCACAGGAACCAGCTTCCAGCGATTTCCAGCGTGCAGGTCGCCTGCATATTAGCGAAATCCAGCGGCTCAAGCAGAGCTTGTCCCCCCTGCAAACCTCGGTTCCACCAGACAGCTGAAGAACCGGAGATGGGCAAGGCCCTATTAGGCCCTATTAGGCCCTATTAGCGCATGGGTGTTGCGGATGGTTTTGTTCCATGTATCGGAAATTCAACTGAAACAACCCGGTGCCATGTGGACAGATTTTTTCTCATTGCTATTTCTTGAAAAATGAGATACCCCTAAAAATAAGGTTTCGTTGTCCTGCAAAGGCAATTTTTGGAAAACATATTGTTGCCTCTCTTTTTTAGAGCCAAAGTTTGGACAAATGACCCACCCATATTAAGACTCCTGGCGTAGACAGAATGATACTAGTCCTGCAGACGTCTCAGCTTGCTGAAGGTTCACATGTCAACATCCACTTGTAAAGGTTTTCTTTCATACGGGGATGGGTCAAAACCTATGAAATTACCATATGACTGGGGGAATAACAATCCTTTAACCAACTATTTTAGGGTACTTAGGGTACCAGGGTTTTGACCCATTAACCATACACCTTTGACATCACCTTTTAAAGGGGTCTATTGTCTATTGTCCAACCACTCTGTAAACACCAAGCAACGTTTCAGGCATTTCAACATATTTCAACCCCCTGCAAAGAAGCCAAATTCGTCGAGAATCCTGACCAATGCCAAATTTACACCCAAAAATCTGCCATGCAAGCTGAACAACCTGGAAAAAATGCGACTTTCGTGGGAAATCGTTGTTCCTTCGTCATTCTTTTGGGGGACTCCAGGCCGCCTTCCGCTTTGAAAGCGAGACACGCAAACTGACCCAGCCAGAGTCGGGCCCCGTTCCCGTGAGTCGTTGAAAGCAGAGTCGATCTTCCTGCGCCGGGAAGGTCACCTCCCATGACCGTTTCAAAAAAGGCATGAAACATGGCTATTTTCCAACAATGAGGTATAATAATGTACAATATAATATAATGTAATGTAATATAATATAATATAATATAATATAATATGATGTAATGTAATACAATATAATGTAATATAATGTAATATAATGTAATATAATGTAATATAATGTAATATAATATAATGTAATATAATGTAATGTAATACAATATAATGTAATATAATGTAATATAATGTAATATAATGTAATGTAATATAATATAATAAAATATAAAATGATATGATGTAATGTAATACAATATAATGTAATATAATGTAATATAATGTAATATAATGTAATATAATATAATATAATGTAATATAATGTAATATAAT
>Ga0126342_10009350_pt1 | contig 17572 bp, 19 predicted proteins | sample Cyp1metagenome_FD_92528 | JGI IMG/M metagenome (GOLD analysis project Ga0126342, IMG submission 92528) | Coral microbial communities from Lord Howe Island, Old Settlement Bay, Australia - Cyphastrea 1 metagenome | ecosystem: Host-associated > Invertebrates > Cnidaria > Coral ... | reverse complement strand
TATGTATGTTATGTATGTTATGTATGTTATGTATGTTATGTATGTTATGTATGTTATGTATGTTATGTATGTTATGTATGTTATGTATGTTATGTATGTTATGTATGTTATGTATGTTATGTACGTTATGTACGTTATGTATGTTATGTATGTTATGTATGTTATGTATGTTATGTATGTATGTATGTATGTATGTATGTATGTATGTATGTATGTATGTATGTATGTAATGTATGTATGTATGTATGTATGTATGCATGCATGCATGCATGCATGTATGTATGTATGTATGTTATGTATGTATGTATGTATGTATGTATGTATATATATTTATTTACATTTTTATATACTATATACATTTTTAAACCAACAAACACAACGTTTGGGGGCACCTTGTTCCATCCCATCCCAGGAGTCATCCTCGGCGCCGCCTTCGGGGCCTTCGGGGCCGTCGGGGCCTGCGGGGCTCTGGTGCGCTGGGAGAAGTGGAAGCTCTGCCAGGCCCTGGAGTGGAAATTACCATTATATATTGGCTTATGGTTTTATATTTCCATATACCCAACTAATATACCATTTATAAACCCAACAATATATATATATATAAGGGTTTATAAATGCTATATTACCCTCTGGTAAACTAACATAGCTATTGAACATGGCCCAGTCGAAATAGTGGATGTTCCCATGAATAGCATGGTGATTTACCATAGTTTTTTGTATGTTTACCAGAGGGTGTGGGAAAATCAGGTGAACCTGAAGGGACATGGGCGTGTGGCCGAGCGTATTCAACCAGAGTTTGTCTAAGAAATTCTGATGAAGAACCTGGGGAAAATCATGATGAGTTTTGGACAATATCATGCAGAACATATTTGGAGATATGGAGAACATCTAAGAACTGATGGGGGAAATATATGGGCCAATGCAGGTACATATGGGAAAGTGATGTTTCCACATGAATTTACCATCAAACATGCGGTTTCGCCAGTAGATGTGGATTTCATCACGAAAAAGAACAATTGTTGCATTGTGATGTTTCAGCCAGATCCATTGGTGAATTTCAATAAGTATCAACTTGTGTGTTCAAATGTGAGGGAGATCATGGAGACTAGGTCAATCTTAGATGGATACTTTAATCCTTTAGTCTTTTGGTATCAATGGGAATATCTACTAAGCAAATAATCTATTTTTTTGCAGGGTATCTAAGATTGGCAATGGAGATAGCAAGAGACATTATTAGAGATATGGAACAAAAACCTGGGGAAAACTAATTTGAGATATTGACCAACTTTATCTAAAAATGGCGGTATTATTTCATGTTCATCCATCAGTTTGGGATATACAGTAGTCAGGAAGAACAATAATATGTTTATGATGACAAGTCATGACCATTCCAAGGACCAAGGAAGGGGATATCCAACCAGGTGCTTTCTCCTACACACATAAGAAGCTCACTTTGATTCCCTTCGGAGTCCCTGCTTTTGGTTCTCAGCAATATGAACAGGACTGCTACTCCCTATATACATTGTAAATATATATATATAGCTGTAAATCGATTTGTGGTCCTTGTTACCGACCCTATGAGCCATTCCCCTTTCATTCGGGTTCAGAACCACAATATGCGGATATATGCGGGAAGAACATAATGATGAAACTGGCTGGATCAAATTGTGAGACCGTGATGAGGTGGGCCACATGGAAAATGCAATGCTCCTATGTTGAAGATCCCTTTCGGTCATCCTAAGGCGTTTTGAATCATGAAACATCCACCATTTGGAGAATACAACATAATACGAGAGTAGCAACCCAGAAGGGCAAGGTGAAGAAAACCCTGAGAAAGATGAACACAAAGAGAAACCATCAATTTGATAGAACAACTATGAACAACTACTGTGTTTTTCCCGTCTTTTTCAGCACGTAGACCCAAGACTACGTCATCCTCGTACGTGTTTTTTGTGACCTGCAAGGTGTGCGGAAGAGGAGTGATCTCACACAGGACTTCAAGTGGGGGGGGTCTGGGTAAATCCTGTTGTATTTGGACCAGTAGGTTCATGTTCAGGATGTCTTGCCATCGCCCGCAAAAGTTTTCTGCGTCCGACTGAGCAGAAACATATCGAACACATTGGAACCACAGTTGCCGACTGAATTTTGGATGTAGTAAATGACACTCAGTCACCTCAGTTTCCTGAAAATCCCAAGTTCGCCCAAGTTCGCCCAAGTTCGCAAAAGCATGCAACATCCATATCATTTTGTCGTCGGTGACCCTTTTCATCCCGAATTGCACATATTTATCACAGACTTGGATAAAGAGAACATCTACAAGAAAATCCTTTTTTGGGGGGGTCAAGACCATCCGGATTCCTGCATTGTTTAATGGTTGAATCAGCCAAAATTGATGAACATTGCCTTGATTTCACATCATTTTGTATGCTTGAGCCAGCACAATTCCTAAAGTTGCATCAATCTTCTGGATCTTTATCACCCAAGAATCTCTTTGGATGGGTAGTCTAATCCTTTAATATTTTGCTATAGAAATACTATGGTCAGCTGACATTTTTTTTTGCAGGGTATCTAAGATTGGCATTGTCGAACCTCCAAAGTTGGATCTTCAAGCCCTCCAGGAGATCATCCCGGTGCTAAAGAAACAGGGGCCACGTCTGACGTCCCGTCCAGGAGCGGCTGCAGTGGCTGCGTCGCAGCGAGAGGCAGCGCCAGGCCGCAGTGGCTGCGGTGAAGCTGCGCCAGATCCTGGTGGCTTCGGAGGAGATGGCCGTGGAGGTGGAACGGTGGCTGATGGCCTGGTTTGGTGAGATGGGGAGATGGTTGACATTTTTGGGATCTAATGGATTACCATGATAGGATATAAATGGATATATTAGAATATATTAGAATCATCTAATGGATATATATATGGATATATATATATGGATAGATGATCTAATGGATTCGATTATATATTCGATCATGGTATTTGGAGGGATGGGAGTACATGGCTGTGTCTTGAGCATTGAGGGGAGCCGGGGAGCCCGAAATCCATTGGTTCATGGCCATTTTTCCCTATGAAAATGGCATCAAATGACCATCCGAAGCCTGGGGAGATGGGTCTCCAGGTGCAGCGGCAGCTGGTGGCGCAGCCAGAGACCTGGCCGAAGCTGAGCGAACTGAGCCTGGAGGAAGCCGAGCTAGGCGCGGAGACGCCCGGGGCGTCCCTGGGAGAACGGGGAGGAGATCAACCCTCGGCCATGTCACTCAGCATATAGCAACACGCATAGAAAAGTCGACAAACTGGAAGTATGTGGTAAATATGGTCTAGACCACTCGAAACCATCCTGGAAACACTGTTCAGCATGTCTTTTTGGGGTCATAGATGGTGTTTCAGCAAACAACTATTTCGAAGCTTTGGATATTATGGGGATGTAATGGGATATGATTGTATAGTCAGCAATAGGATTCTACTATAATAAACAACCCTATATATTCCCATATATATATATATATAGAAACCCTGGTTTAGTATGGGTTTTGCTCATTTTATTGTCCCTAATGTGAAGGACGGGATTATGTACCATGCTCAGAAGATGCCCCGCTGCTTCGCACCATGAGGGTTTACAGACGGAATCGTCTCAAAGATGGCCAACTACAAGGGCTTGTGACTTAAGAGTTTGTTGTTTTTTGCCAATATTCTTACAGTTACTGGTTATTATTATTTTATTGTTGTCATTATTATTGTCATTATCATTATTCATACTAGTGACAACAATGTATAACAAAAGAATAAGTCATTACTAGTAAACAATGGTGTTTTTTGTTTTCCGATCTTTTCATATGGAAACATCGTTATTTTCATTTTGAAGGTATGCGCCGCTTCGCGGATCCGGCTGGAGCTGATATGTTATGCGAGAGATCAGCAAAACAAACTGAACATGAAGAGAACTTAGCGGTTCAACATCTATCTGGAGAAATTATGATGGTCAACAATGGACATCATCCAAAAACAAGGCCGAACTCTTCAGATTAGTGAATTATTATAGTTTATCCAGATCTGTAAGACATAAGTGTAGGTGTGAGGGTTTGAAATACGCACAGATGGTGGATTGGTGCCCCTTTCTGATTTCCAGGATGCGACCATTGGGTCTACCATTGGGCTCCCAGACTCCAGACAAGCAGACTCCCGAGTTAAAAGCTCGTTTCTAAATCATTGTAACATGGTATCAACCCGCCCATCTGACTATGTAATCTATGTATTTGTCCACGAATTAAAGCCCAGTTAACCATAGTTAATCTGGGTTATAAACTAACTTAGATACATTCTTTGGGAGCCGCTTCCCGTAGATTTGCGAGGGGTTCGGAGCTAGAGGTATCCCTTATTCCCAGCAAGAAAATCTGAACTCCGAACTATGAATAGAGTTTCCCAGCCGCATGAGAGTGTTTGCATTTTTGGCCACAGAAGCGTAGGTCCCCCACAGGTTTGCTGCATGGCTTAGCCATAATTACCCATTCCCTGCCGCTGAACTGGCCCGGAAATTGTCAGATACAGAGCTCTTTTTCTTGCAGAGCTTTGGGCAATGATTTGACAAGTAAATTGTGTTGGACACTAATTATTCAAATATATTCAATTTCACTTTGTCTTTTGTTGTTGTTGTTGTTGTTGTTGTTGCTGCTGCTGTCCTCGTTGTTGTTGTCGTTGTCGTTGTCGTTGTTGTCGTCGTCATCATCATCGTCGTCGTCGTGGTTGTTGTTGTCGTTGTCGTTGTCGTTGTCGTTGTCGTTGTTGTTGTTGTTGTTGTTGTTGTCGTTGTCGTTATCGTTATCGTTATCGTTGTTGTTGTCGTTGCCATTGCTGTTGTCGTTGTCGCTGTCGTTGTCCGTTGTCGTTGTCGTTGTCGTTGTTGTTGTTGTTGTTGTCGTCGTTGTCGTTGTAGTTGTTGTTGTAGTAGTTGTTGTTTTTGTGGTTGTTGTTGTTGTTGTTGTCGTCATTGTCGTTGTCGTTGTCGTTGTTGTTGTTGTTGTTGTTGTTGGTTGTTGTTGTTGTCGTTGTCGTTGTCGTTGTCGTTGTTGTTGTTGTCGTTGTCGTTGTTGTTGTTGTTGTTGTTTTTGTTGTTGTTGTTGTTGTTGGTTGGACTTCCAAATAATAAAAACAATGACATCAATGTGTGTGTGTTGGGATATTGTAATTATGCCCATTTTATTCATATGTACAGTAAATAAAATCACATAATTAGATGCAATTATAAATATGCACCTTATACATACATACATGCGTGCACGCATGCATGCATACACAGGTACATACATCATGTTCCTTTGTTGTTTGGTGATACACCGCGACATTTTAGTTTCTGAACACGTCCATTCACCCTTGATGCATCAGGTTGGGTCGAGTTTCTCGTCAGAATTTGGACGTGTTCGCCGAAGGTTGAGGAGTTGGATGTCCATGCCGGAACACTGGGTAAATCTTGGCAAATAGTAGGTTGTAATATGTTGTTTTTGTTGCCTACTTAACCGGGGAACATTTATATATAGTTATTCAATCAATGTTATGTATAAATATATATATATATATACATATAATATGTATATACATATACATATACATATACATATACATATACATATACATATACATATACATATTATACTGAAGTCTTCTGCTGAACATCATGATTTGTTTGCAAAGTGTCTACCGAAAATTAAGCGAAGAAACCCTTCATGGCCTATCGAATCGATGGATGTTTTTGTTTTCAATGTTTTTTCGGCGTATCAGTGAATCACTTCAAATTTGGACGTTGAGGTATCATGATTCAATTCCAAATTGTTTCAAGTATATCTATGTGGGTATGGCTCAAAACAGTTGACCACCCAAAGTTCAAAATGGGATGTTTCAAATTCTACCAGGACTCTTTGCCTTGAGCCATATCCAGGTCTACATAATATGATTATGGAGATTTCCATACATGGGGGTACCCCAAAATGATTGCTTTATAATGGACAATCCATCTATAAATGGATGATTTAGGGGTACCCCCATTTCAATATATGGATTGTCCATTATAAATCATTATAAACCAATCATCCATCTATAATGGACAATCCATCTATAAATGTTTCCCCATTTCAGGAACCCCCCACATATACATGGATTGCTTCAAATTCCTGTCCCTCCCAAAGCCTGGTGGGAACAGCAGTGGGAACAGTTCCAAAGGGGAGAGCCGGAGAGCCATGGAGTGCCAGGTTTTTGCATTGCTTGAGTTGCGTTGAAAAATCATGTTATGCCAAGTTTAAATATTATCAATGTTTTGCTAAGATTTTCGATATTATCAAAATATATTTACTACAACTTTAAATTTAGACCTCTGCTTTTTGTTTCGACGATGCAATGAAGTCTATGCCACTCAACTCGGAGTTTTTTTGGACAAACCTGGTCAGCAGACAGGGCTGAGTCACCATGTCCAGACGGAAAGACCTTTGTGGAGGGTGGCCTGGGTGGCCTGACGAACCCGTGTATTAAGATGTATCAAATCCCAAGGGTACAGGGGTAGCAACAGAGTGAAAAAAAATCTGCCGACTCGCTTTGCCACCATTTTGGTTTGGCTTTATATTTGTTTTCGAATAAGTGATATATTCACTTTTTTGATTCGAGAACTCTTCCTAGACTCTTAATGTTTGATGGTTAAATCGAATCAGTGTTGCGTAAATCCTGCCTCTGTGCTGGTCAAATTCTCCTTTTGTCTGTCTGAAATCCCCCAGACTTTGGCGAAAATCCACAGGTTTCGTCAGAGATCTGTTGCAGGTGAAATCGGCATTTCTGGATGAAATGTTTAGCGTTTTTGTTTGGATTTGATGGATTTACCACATGGGGATCTTGAAATTGGGGATCAATGGTCACCATGGGATACCATGGGTTAACCACCAAGTGGTGAAAAATGGTCTAATGAAGAAAATGAATTGGATGATTTGGGACCACAAAACGGAAACCTCCAGCCATGGCCAGCCCCAAAGTTCAGGTTTCACGACAGCTACTTGGACGAGCTGCTGCCTCTGTTTGTACGCCATGCAGCGCTGCGGGCGCAGCCTGGGGACGTGTTGAAGCTACAAAGTGAGCGAGGCATGGACGATGACGAGGGAGATGGTTGATGGGTTTCCTTGCTATTGGCCATTTTATTCCCCAATGCAGTAGGTATAGTATAAGTATGTATAAGTCCGTATGTTAACCCATAACCAGGGTATTTTTAATGGCTCACTTGCGGGTGCATGTGGGGTTACGAATGGGTATAGCTATGTTCAAAACCTCTAAGTTGGGATATAACCCCTACAACTATGGTTATTTAATGTTATTTAAGCCACTTACTATATAGTGGAACTTCACCCCCAAGTCTCCCCTACAACCCATCCAAATTGGATATCAGGGGATGCAGCCATGGTATGCCGTGGGGATATGAGGGTAATTATAATGGGGATACGAAGGTATGATGAGATATACCCTCTGGTAATTTAACATAGCTATTGAACAATGGCCATTTATTTATAGTTGATTTTGTCCATAAAAAATTGTGATGTTCCATTGTTATGTTAGTTTACCAGAGGGTAATTATGATGAAATATTCTACTGTATGGGGATACAAGGGGTTATGCTATGTACTTGGATGTGCATCCCAGGAGTAAGTGGTGAACATAACCCATAGAAGGTGAGGCCCAGTTTAGGATAGCTAAGTTGACGCACATCATTTCTTTAATGTTTGGGTTAATGGCGGATCTAACTATTGGATTTATGGGTTTGAGTCAAGCAACTTATGGGTGGCCTCACCTGAAATAAACCATTAATCCTCACTAATCTAACTAAGCTATGTCATATGATCTCAATTGATCCTACCCACAACAGCACCGGCCCGGGACCCAGAAACTGGTGAAGTTACCAGTGATTTTATCTTAGAAAAGTTGGTTTATACATGCTCATAAGCCCCATTACATATATATCTTGGGTACAAATGTCAGCTGTTGTTTAAAACATATATATATACAATTATACATTGGATATCAGAATTCTTAATCATTGTGTACCTATATATATATACACGAAAAAAAAAACAAAAAAAAAACAACAATGACGACGACAACAACAACATCAATAGTTATCCTTCCATGGCGGGTGAGCCCTGCATGACGTGATCAGGATGGCACGTCTTGCGCATCGAAGATGTGATGCTGGACTTGCGAGTGAAGAGGTTGGGACAGGATGGAGGCGCCGATTCCGATGAGACGCCTTCAGCCCGGGGGGTCAACCAACAAGTTATTATTTGGGATGGGGGCACCAACAGAAAACTAGGATTCCAGAAATTCTTTTTGCCAGGAAGCCCTATGTGGGATAATTTAATTGACTTACTACGCATCACTGGCGTTAAGTAATGACCCAATCCAAATGGATCCAGGATGTTTCAGGGGTTTTGAACATACGGAGTCATTGGAAATCATCTAACCAACTATTTGGCCCCAACCGAAACCATCCTGTTTCTTGGCCAACCACAAAAAGGCCCCCTTTGAAACCGCTGATGGGCTGGTCAGACCCCAAGGGAATGATCGGATAGGCCAATGGGCTAGTGGTCGATGTTTCCGCGGAAGTTTTGAAGGGGTCGTTGATATTTCCATGTTCTTCCAGTAGCGTCTATTGGGCGAATCGATCGAGAGGGGGCAAGAATGTGTTTTTATACTGAAGTCACCCATCAAAATATGTGGTAGGAAAAGATGATGGTTGTTTTTTTTTAATGTTTCAGGAGCAGATTGGGTGTGCCAATGTGAGGGTACCCCTCAGCTATTTTCATACATCTGTTGCAATTTCCGCAAAATTGTCGCCCAAAACAACATGGGCAGAGGAGGTCCTCCATTTATAGATGATTGTTCTAGTAAATCTCACATTTTTAGGGGATTTTCCAGCTAGCCATGTTTGATTACCGGAGGCTATTTGTTTCCTTGTCAGCTGGCGCTTTTACCAAATCTCCCATTTGATGTTTCGCAAAGAGCTATTCACTACTGCTGGTTATATATTTTACAGTATTCATTTCCTCATGTTTTTTTTCCCACCTTCATTTCCCCAAATCTATAATTATATAATTATATATTTGTCCCCCAAGTTATTTCCCGAATTTGGCCACCCAGACAATTTTTTGCAAGTTACAGTAATCTTTCATCAGACTCATGTTCGCCAAATCCATTCTGTATCAACATGTTTTCCGCAGTTAATATGATTTCATCAGATTTATACAAGATTTATCATGATTTATATTCTTAACAAAACACATACGCAACCATTGACCACTGCTATTCATCAACTGCTGGTGAATTCCTTTCATTTTCCCAAGGAATTTCCCCCATAAAATGGCAACCTTGCGACCAGGCAGGGCCAAAGATGCCTTGCACTCCAAGACCTACACAGTGTGTTGGCGGGAAAGGAGGATGGAAATGCTGTGGCTAAATTCTATATATATATATATGTTATTTAATCTGCAGAAATGGGGACCAACTGAAGCTGTAAACCTTCAATCATGTTGTTTGGTTTTAAGCTTGATATACAGCAGTACCACCTGCCAAACATGTCTTTAAAGCTTCAAAGACTATCAGAGATGTTGCTTTGAGCTTCGACATGGGGGGGTCGATATTGTCGGGGTTTCACCTTCAAGAATCATCAATTTTTAGCAGAAACAGGATCAAGAGGGTGTTGTTCAATGGTACTCTTCTGACAACTCGGACCTTAGAAAAAAACAACAACTTATGTTAAAATTGGTTGGTACGTTCTCATTCTCTGCGTTGACGAAGCAACAGAAATAATTAGTCCGATGTGGTATATACCCGGTATCCTTAATATGATCCTTATACTATTATATGATAATTATATGTGTGTTTCATATATGGCTATGGATCAATACCTATACATACCATTTTTAGTGGGTTATTCACATCCATAAATCCCAGCTATTTTGATGTGAACAGAAGGGGGGTAGGGTTTTGACCCATCCCGAAGCCGAGGAGTTGATGTGTTTTCGGTCCATGGTTTGTTTCAACCACCTTTGTGGCCCCAAAAGCATTGGGTAAAAATCTGATGACCTTTGTGGCCCCCCACTTGAAAAAACACTTTGGGCAGGGCCAAAACCACCATTAGTGGTTGATTTGTGGGTGTAGACTTTGTAGATTATAGTTTCACCATCTTTTATATCGAATCATCTTCAAACTGGATTTACATCGTGTTATTTTTGATTGGGAATTGTAATCATCCCATCCATCATATTAGTTTCACCCCATCCACTGGTCCCAAATATGTGTGTCTATCCCATAGATCATGGAAATTGCTCAGGAATTATCCAGATTATCATGATTATCTATAGTAACCCCTCAAAAAGATGCAGAAATGCAATGGTTTTTACTAATCCAAATTGCCCCAAATAACCAGAAGACCCCCCAGAAACGCATGGTTTTTTGGGACGGGGATTTCCAGATCGAGGTGATCACCATGGGCTGTCAGATGAACCAAGCCGATTCGGAACGGATGGAAGGAGCCCCGGGGCCTGTTTTTTTTTTCGGTAAAATATATGGAGGTTTCCGAAAATTGGGCTGGTTGGTGGTTTGGAACATGAATTTTATTTTTCCATATATTGGGAATAGTAACCCCAACTGACTAATACTTTTCAGAGGGGTTGAAACCACTAACCAGCAAAAATTGGGGTACAGCGGAACCGTTAGATAAGAACGGATTTTCAGAATTTTCCAGCCTACCCTGGGGTTCTTAAGTGCTATAGGTGGAAAATATGGGAATTATGAACAAGGGCACCCTCAAGATCTTAACGAGTTAGTTCTTAAGGGGTTCATATGGTGAGGGTTTTGCCAATTCATTTTTGGCGTGGTATTAGGTTGCAAAGGAGGCGGGGGGAAGAAAAAAAACACATCAGGTCCCGAAAAGTTTTTTTTTTGAAATTTAGGGGCCCGAAACAAGGCATCTTGTGAAATAACATGAAATAACCACATTCAAATGTCATGTTGCTGCCGGCACCATCCGCTCAAAAACTGAAATTGCCTCGCAGTTCAGGGATTGACGGTAGTCAAACACCATTGAGGTTTGGTAGGGGCCCATCATTGCCAGACGTGGTTTCAAAGAACATTTACAAGAATTTACCCCTTTATAATACCTCCAAAAAAATCCCTACAAAATCTAACACGTTAACGTTTGGCACAAAACATTGTTTGTGGGAGATGGTCGGGTATATTTGGGTATCTTGAATCATCTCCAAGCAGGTTTTTGATTTTGTAGAGGGACATTTTTTGGGATCATCTTAGAGGACACTAAAAGCCATGTCTTTGATTTTGTAGTGCTTTGGGCTTTATGTATATATAATTATATTCATATATACATAGATCTGGGTAACTTGTAACGACCTCACTGTTCTCCCTCACTGGAATGATGGTTAAGATTCGGGAAATCATCCCCAATATAGGCCTTATTATCCTTATTTCAGCTTAGTGAATTATTAAATTTTACCCACATGATAGATACACATTTTTCACATACAGATGTATTTAGATATATTGCCATTTTTTTCATTTATATATATATACACATGGAAAATGGCTTGTCTCACACCTCCACTGACTCCAGGACAACTGGCGTCCCTCGGCATGCGACCGGTGCTCGAAGAGGAGGATCCAGATGTGGTGCTGCTCAACACGTGCTCCATTCGAGATAAGGCACGGTTCAAGCCGGGAGATCTTGGTGATTTATAGTGATATTTTGGGGAATTCTATTTTTTTTTGGGTGGATTTATATGTTTTCTTTGGAGGATTTATAGGTTTTTTGTTGGAGTGGGGACTTATAGGGTCTTTTGGGGGATTTATATATAGTTTTTTTTTGTGGATTTATGTTTTTTGGGGGGCATTTATAGGGTCTTATGGGGCTATATTGGGATTTATTTGCACAAATTACTACGAGAACCGCTGAGGCAACCAGGTAGACAAGTCAACATTAACGAGGTGAGTGATGAAGTGTACAACAAAGATTTAAGGTACCAGCGAGGGAATGTGATAAACATTAACATTTGTGGCCAGAGATTGAATATGGACAGCCCATTCAAGCCGATGTAAAAACAATTTTTCTGGCACGAGAGAAATTTGTTTTTTGATTCTGTCGCCTCAAAGACATTATAAGACATTCGATTCAAAGCACTTGCAAGATTATTTTCCGTCAGTTGAAGAAAACTCTTCCATGCCAAGACTTTTCCCCACCTGCCGAGGGTCTCTAGATTTTAACAAGGGTGCAACTCGTCACGCCTCACTCCCTCACGAATTCCGGGAGGATATGTCTGTATTAATATAGCAATTTTAAGGGGTGATTGACCAACAATCAACGGAAAAAAATGGGGATATGACTGGATAACTAGAATAGATGAGGCAAACCATCCAATCCAGAAAGGTTTTGAGAGTTGATCGGGTGAAAAAGTTCTTCGATGTGCCATGAAAAACCACAGTGTCTTGAAGCAGTTCCTCTAATAACTCACCCCACTTGCCCACTCAAAAATCAGTTGTTTTCTTCAAATAACTTATGTTGCTTATATCCCATTATTTCATTAGATATTTCATGATATCCCCATGATATCCCCATGACCCTTTGGTACTAAAACAACGCGTGCCGGAAAATCCACCATTTATAGATTTATAGATGATTTGCTCAGCTATAAACCTTCATTGGGTTTGGGGATTTACCCTTACCCGCCACGTTTGATGACCGGAGGCAATACTGAGATCTGAAATTCCCACTTTTTCTCAGCACTTTTGTTGGTCAAGTTGGTCTTGGTCAAGTCATGTCAAGTCTTTACTATGGTTATTCCCATTAGATGCCCGTTGATTGTGCATCATGGTTATTCCCATCTAATCCGCAATGGCACCCCAAAAAGAGTGGGTTATCCGAATGACAACTGCTCGCACACAGCCGTTCTTCGTGGCGCCTTCGCGTTGGGAGTTCAGCCTCGACCTTGGGAGTTCACACATACGGTGGATGGTTGCGAAATCCTGCAGTTGGTAGATGGTTTTTCCCATGACAATCCCATTATTTACAGTGTTTCATAATGTTTCATAGGGACCTAATAGTTCCCAACTGGTGCAGGATTTCTTTCATCCACAGTAGCTTTGGTCATTTTGGAGGAGGCTCAGATCACACATGCACCTTGATCCTCCAAGTATCCCTCCGGTCTCCCCAATATGTTCCCATTGAATCCCAATAAATCACCATGTTTGTTGTTTATATTAGATCCCAAATGTTGGCTATATTTTCATTATATGCATCTATATAAGTCACCATGGTATAGTCCAGTTTGTTGGTTATATTCATCCATATATCCCCACCTATCCCCATTGTATTCCTCACTATAATGAATACCCTGTTGTTGGTTATATCCTGATATCATTATCAAAGTTGGATATGAATATTATTCATATGAAATGTAATCCCCATTGTTGGTTATATTTCCATATCAAAATGTGTATATATATATATATACGTATTATACTGTACATATATATATATATACACATGCACATGTGTATATATATATATATACACATATTTATACACTGTATATATATATATACATACACTGTATCAATATATATATATATGCATATATATATTCTCATATGTAGTTATACATATATAGTTATATATATATAGATGTATATATGTATATGTATATATGTATATGTATACGTATATATGTATATGTATGTATATATATATATATATATATATACACATTGTAATGCATATCCAATTTCCCTCGGATTCTTCTCCCATGTTGCCCTGCCCTGTTGTGCCAGGCCGAAAAGAAGGTCTACGCCAGGCTGGACGCCCACCTGCAACGCAAGCGGAAGGGGCAGGACGTAACGCTGGTGGTCACTGGGTGCCGAGGCCACACATGTTGGGTCCCATTCAGTGGGTTGAAGATTGAGAAATACAAGGATACCATCAACAACAACCATGAACATGTGCGTAGAATGAGGATATTTTCGGGATTTGTGTGGATTTTTTATCCAACGCATATGGGAATTTCTCCAACCAAACATAAAGGATTTAGCCAACAAATATGGGGAAACATCTTTAGAATTGGGATACTGGGCGTGACTGCAAACGGCATATACCCATGAAATATCAATGTTGATCAGGAAACGGGTGATAAACCATAGGACTATATAGTTGGATGAACACAAGAAAACGGAGGAGTAAATTTTTAAATGGGCTCGTAGTTACAGTAATTCTCAGTTGAAGCAATTTTTGGGTGGGTTACGGTTGGATGTTGTGAATATTGGTAAACATCAATGAAATGTCACAGCAAGGTTGTTAGCAATAAACATTGGATTTCTGCAACAATTGGTTTGTGGAATCAAGTAACTTTGTTCAAAGTTCTGTGCTTGGGATGATGCTAAACCCAGATGCACAAAAAGTGTCCATGTTCAAGACATGACCATTTGTTTTCTTGACCCATTGGGAATATATCATATCCTCAACTTAATAGAAACTATATAGCATTGATTCTAGGTTTTGAGTATTTCACATGAACCACGTGTTGCATCAAAAAAAAATGGTCGTGTGGGAAGACCATGGGAGACCCACCAGTTACCTCCCAGAGGCTGCATCAGGGCAAGGAGTGGAGAGCGATATTCGTATGATGTGTCCACACCTGGTTCCAAAGAATTCAAATAGGTTCTAAATGGTTTTGACCCATAATTCTGTTGGTTAAGTTGGAAGCTTTCAGGTACAGTATCACATACAGTAGCCATTTTTAGCCATCTTTTTTCAACCTGAGACGTCACGGCGATGCAGAACTGGACCGTTCTTCTTGTTGACCATGAGGAACAAGCAATAAATGAATATAAATGATACAAATTAATTATGATGATTGTGAACCATTTGTTCAAATTTCGACCAACAATACGTGATACAGATTATTGCTACCATATATTAAGATTGTAATCAAGGATATTGTAATGAGTAGCGTAACTTTTAATTTTGTATTGTCGTTCAATATTTATATTAATATGTGGTAGTGTCATTCAATATTTCTAGTAAAATCATATGGCAATATTGAATATATATATATATATATCAAGGCTAGCCATCTCATCCAAGGTGCGTGGCCCAGCAGGAAGGGGAGGACTTGCTTCGAGCGGTACCTGAGGCCTCGGTGCCTCAGGGTGGTGCCGGTTGTGTCTGGATATCCTATATAAATCGCGTTATATGGATCTCATAGGATGTCATGGTGAGGATTTCATGGTGATGAACCAATTTTTGGTATCTTAGTTTCAGACAAACCCGACTGTCTGGATTTTTTGCATCTGAATCGAAATATGGAGGATCTAGCCAGCTTAAAAGAAAATGATTTAAACGCAGTGTGATTTGACAAAGGCATGAGGTTTTGAGCCACAAAAATGGAGGATTTACTGGGAAATTCACAGTTTGCTATGGAAACCATGTTCAATTAAGATTTATCTTTAAATTCGAGGGGCCATCTACACCATGGCATTAAAAGAAATACCAGAGCGTTGATTGAAATATAGAGTTGTATGTAAATCATGGGAATAGAAAATAGTATCATCATAATTAGTCTGAACTTGTTTTAGTGACTATAGATATGGCAGTGCTTATTTCGGGAAGATAAAACCACCCGTGTTGTGGATATTTTTTGATGAATTGTGAAGAGCTCATTGTCATGTCAACAAAGAAATGATTGTTCGTAAAGACAACCACCCCCGAACTGGCCTTGTTCAGGCTGGTGATTTGTTCCAACTCCAGAATGTTTGGAGGTATGTAACCAACAATAACCAACAGTAACCATTGAATACAATGGAGATAGAATGAAGATTGATTGTATGCTGTTAAAATTTTCACCAAAAAGGCCATTCACCAACAACCATGGGGATGTAGTTGAATGCCAATCCAGGCAGTCCCTTTCCAAGAAATAACCGGAGTAGGATTGGAGATATCTTGTTTTGGCTTTGCTACTTCTGAATATTGGAAGCCATGGACGGGAGTACAGCCCCGCTAATATTCATCTCTTCCAGAGTCTCATCGATGAGCCAGTTGCACAATGTTGCAGCTTAATGTCAACCCTTGATTAATAAACCAGTGACTGTGTCTTTCAAATTACTGTCAACACATTTGTACCTGATAAACTGCGGATTAAAATAAATCCTGAATCAACCATAATCCTATTTATATACCACTATAACCCACTATCTTCCAATGTATTCCCTATATTTGCTGGTTGAATCCCTCATGTTGTTACCGATAACCACTGGCACCATCCAAGCCCCAACGCCAACGCACAGGTCGACGTGGTCATGGGGCCGCAGTTTGCCAATCGCCTCGCAGATGTGTTGAACGAGTCGGTCTTAGGTGCGCGTCTTGGGGCACCAGAAGTGAGGGAGTGTATGCCATTTTCACAAATGGTTACTTGCAGATCCCCATTGTATGTGTATATTATATATATATATCCTTAATATCTGTTAGTTTGCTGCGATTCCTCATTTTGTTTGGTGAAATCATGTTAAATTAATATAACATCTCCATGTTCAAAGACCTTCGAAGGTCGGACCGTGACGTCGTAACCCTTCGTAACCCTTCACGGCGAAGACGCCAGGTGGGCAGATTTGTGCCACCGAAGACTCTCGAATCATGGAGGATGTGACCATGCCCAACCGGCCACTCGGATGCTGCGATACTTCAGTAGTTGGGTCATTATCAGTAGTGAAACTTTCAAGAATCTATGATGTGTGATTATTTACATAATAAATACCCTCTGGTGAACTAACATAGCAATTGAAAATGGCCATTTATAGTGGATTTACCCATTAAAAATGGTGATTTTCCATAGCTATGTTAGTTTACCAGAGGGTATGATGTGTGATTATTTACATCATAAATATACAAAAGTATCATGATGTGTGAATCATTGATATCATGATACTTGTGTATACTTATTATTGGTGTATATTTATGTGCGATTATATACACATTTATATATTATATAGAGGCGCACCCAAGAACTACCTCACATATACATATTGTAATACACTATATGTTACATGTTGATGAGTGGTGGGTGATCTCCAAAACGGTGGTCCAAAACGCTCCTCTAAGATGCTGCAATGCAACTCCCGCAGAAGTGAGATGTTGTTTTTCCTCAAGAGATTCAAATAATACTAACATGTAAATGTAAGAATAACTGGTTCCAATGATAGATAAGATTACAATCACCCGTTCTTTACTTCTAACTGTAAATGTAAGACTATGTGATTAAATGCCACCATAGTGACACAAGTTGTGTAATTTCAACGCCTTGCAAATGCCATTCACAATACCATGCAAATTCTGTAGAAGCTTCAATGTCAACAAAAGCACCACCACTACCACCAGCTCAGTAGTGGCAACAGTGTCCGTCGTATCCTTTGCAAGTGAAAACTAAATGATAATGATGACTACAGTCCGGCTGAAGACAGTATTAGGTACCAATTTACGTATATATGGTGCAGCGTTGGCCACCCCCCC
>Ga0126342_10009349_pt1 | contig 17573 bp, 17 predicted proteins | sample Cyp1metagenome_FD_92528 | JGI IMG/M metagenome (GOLD analysis project Ga0126342, IMG submission 92528) | Coral microbial communities from Lord Howe Island, Old Settlement Bay, Australia - Cyphastrea 1 metagenome | ecosystem: Host-associated > Invertebrates > Cnidaria > Coral ... | reverse complement strand
GCCGTATAACCAATCTCCAACCAATCGCTCAGCCTATCGCGATGCAGGTTTTAGCAATCGCGCAAAGCAAAGTAAACGCATCAATTCATAAATTTGTGACCTGCTTTTACGGACGGCTCCCATGCAGCAGATGGGGGTACTGTACCAAAAAGGCGGGGATCCCACTTGGTGATACGGATAGAAAAGGACACAATTTCAGAATCTACGGATGCAGCAACCATCCAATACTTTGGGTACCCGATGTTGATCATTAGTGTCCTGTACCGAAAATACATCCATATACACTAAAATAGGATAGGACCCACGAATGATCGAATGGTGGCCTAGGTTCCTTACAACAAGGCACAGCTAAATAGGTGTACCCCTAATCATCCAAAATGAGTCTGTTTTAGTATTGAAACCTCTGGTGACTTGAGTATCCCCCAGTTTTGGAAACCTCCATACAATAATTATGTTATAATTAATTATATAGCAATCTTCAAGTTGGACACCAAACCTCCGTCTTGTACTCCAATGGTAATGGAAAGCACCACACTTTCTCCTTTCCTGGTTGGTGTTTTGGAACGATATGGGATAAAAAGAAGCCCAGTGATGCTGCTCGAAATTGCGCAAACAAATGTGTGTATTTTTGCCGGGACTTCCAACCTTAACGATCCTTAACGTTGTTGAACTTCAACCACAGTCTAAAACCCATGTTTGGGGGAAGATTTAAGGGAAAATCTATCGCATACATTCGCATACCATGTTTTTTCTAACCATGAAAGATGGAACTGTGAACCAATGAAACTGCCAGTCAGCGTCTCTCCTTCACTGCCACTACCCAGTGGCCGAGATCCGTGGTGACATAGACACCGCTTCCGAGTAGTCCATCTTTGGAAGGGTTGAAGCCCTTCCTGGGTGCTGTGGCTAGCCACCCATCTGAAAAAAAATGATCATTACTCACTGGTGTCATCAAACATCACAGTGGCAAACCTGAACCATTTACTGTATATAGTTTGATGATTTTCCCAGCACTATAAATCTCCATTTTGTTTGGGGATTCTCCAGCCCCACTCTTTGCGAAGTGAAAAACTAAATTCTTCATGATGCCATCTTCAAGGGATGGAAAATCATGGAAAATCAGTGAGCATCTTCCCCCGCAAAGCAATTTCAAAACATCTTTGAAACCAAACTCAGCTTATCTCAGCTTCTTCAGGATGGCATCCGCATTCTCTTTGGAGGTGCCATGGTACACCATCTCCACTTTGCCAGGCTCAATTTTTCTGGACTTCCAAAAGGCCTCATGGAACGGATTCAGCTGATTCGCGCGATTGGTGTCCTGCGCCACTTGGGTCAAGAGTTCAAATACCCACACTTGCCACTGATACACAAATGATGCACAGAATCACGTAAAGCCGTGGAATAGCCGTGGAACGGATTGAGGTGGCAAAGGTTGAGATTAGATTAGATCAATATTCGACATGTACATGCACAACGACATCAGTCCACACGCTACACGTTAAACTCCACACATTTCATCATATTTCCTCACATTTCATCCGATTCCATGTCAGCGTGTTTGCGTTTCATCCTGGGAGGTGGGCTGGGCAGCTGCCTTCTTTGCTGACTGCGTTGCTGCGGCGGCTTCTTTGGCTGCGGAGGCTGATAGCCCCCGAGACTGATGAAATAGTGCATGGCAAGGGTTCAATTGATTGGCACGGTGCACCTCAGCGGCTTCTGATATGTTCTGACGACTCAGCAGACTTCAACAAAAAATGAGGCACAGACTACAGCAGCAGACGCTGTTAAAAAACACCGCAGAAACCAAGGCCATCAAAGCTCTTCACAGCTTCTGTCTCATCCAACCCCAACCCGTTCCCACTTCCAGCCTGTGCGCTGGTAGGCTTTGAGCTGGAGGCCTTTATGGCATTTGAACTGGCAGGCTTTGAGCTCGACATTTTTGCACCGCCCATTGCGCGGCCACTACACACTGCACGGCCACCACCACCACCAGCGCGGCCACCGCCACCCCCACCCGACTTGCCCATCGCTTTTCTGATCTTTGTGATCAGTACCCAAAAACCGCTGAGCCAGGACAAAACAAAAAAACATGCTGCCGTGCCGATGCTTTCACGGGAACAGCTCTACATGCTCTACACACCATGAAGATGCGACCCATCCATGCCATGATACCATTCACTCCGGTAATTAGTCACTAATGGGGTCCTGAACTCCTGAACTAATACTTGGTTCGTAGCCTACTTGGACGCATTTACGCTGAAAATGCTGAAACCTGGCATTTGGCCATAAGTGTCCAGTCGATACGTGCCAGAGGTACGTCGAACTGAAAGAACTGGCTTCCACCAGGGTTTCTGCACGCAAAGGCATTTTTGGGGGGGCCGCGGCGACAACTTTACAATGTCTTTCAAGCCTGTAAGGCATCTTTCCTGATTGGCAACGCCAATGGCGTAAGGGGATTTGGATGTGAATCCAGTCCCGAAAAAAAATCGTCGTCATTCGGGGTCAAAATTGGTTGCCCAAACTAGGTGGGTTGAATACCAAAAGCAAAACACATGTCATCTTCCAGTGGGTTTGAAATCTTGACCCCTGCCCAAGTCTGCCGTGAGTTAGTCAGCTTGTAGCATCTTGGCATAAACGTTCCTCTCACGTTGGGTCCCTTTGCTCTCCTTCTTGGCCTTGAGTCATTGAGCCGGCACAAAAAGGGGGCCAAAGGATCCAAGCAACTTTGATGCTTGGAAGTCCAAGACATGAATCCCAGATCAACAAATCACCCCTAAAATCTCCGAGCAGCTGGCTGTCAGCTTTGCCCTGCAAAACTTACCGATTTTTACCATGAAATTTCCAAAGGATCCCCCGAAAAACCATGGCCTGCTGAAGGAGCTTTTGGGCCTCCGTATTGTTGGGATTCACCTGCAGGCATCCCTGGGGCGCCTGGATTGACTTTTGTCCCAGAGATAGGCTTTGTCAAAGGTTTAAAAACATTTAAAAACCCTGGATTTCTGCAGATCTGTAATTTTTATGAAATTTGATGGTGCTTCGCTTTGGGCTCTAATTTCTCAGAATGAAATTTGATGCTACTCGGCACATCTTGACACAGCCCCAAGGTTTGATGCAAAGATTCCAACCGTTGCACGAAATGTCTAGGTCTAGGTCTTCCTTCTGGGCGTGTCCGGAACAGGAGTTGGTTGTACCTGGGCTTTCAAAGCACCATCCTTTGAATTGGACAAAGCCCCTCTTCTCCCATTTTTTAATTTTTGTATTATATACATATATAAATATGTTTTCATATGTTTTCCGTGTTTTATGGATAATAAAAAATTCTTGGAAGAGTATCCTCAGTATCCTGAGTAACTGCGTTGGGAATCTCTAAGGACAGGGAAACACCTGGATAAAAACAGCTAGCTTGGGAGCAGGTCCACGTTTGCATGTCTTACCTCACTTAACTACCCCCATGTGACTTGATTTCATGTGATGGGAAAACTCTTATATAGTGGCTCTTTGTCTCCCCATTGCTAGTTGGGAATATGGATGCAACCATAGCTCGATGGTGTATATTGCATAGATTTGCATAGTCATGTATAGTCATTCCACCCGTCCTGGAAGATATTTCCATTTTTTCCCCAAGTCTTTCTTGCACAAACCTACCAGCTGTAGGAAGATGCTCCCCATTTCCTAGGGCGTTCGACGAAGCTGTTCTCCATTTCATAGATAGTTTCATCCTTCTCGGACAAGGTTCGCTCATCTGGTTATAATAAGCCCGCCGTTCTCTTCGGACAAAAAACCCTCATGCTGTGCTTTTCTATTTTGTGGGGAGGTCACCATACCAGTATGTCACAATGCTTTTCCCAGCATGTTCTGTTCATTTACCCTCTGGTCATTTAACATAGCTATGGAAACTTACCCATTTCATTAGATGATTTATGATGCTTAAGCTATAAACAATGGTGATTTTCCATAGCCAACTCTTAAATCACCTGGGTGTTTTTTTTAAACACACACACACATACACAATCATACATATATATATATACATATCATATCATAATATATGATTCCGTTTATATGTTAAATAACTAACAATGTTTAAAAAAAAAAAAAAAACACACACAAGAAACTCACCATCGCCTCCAGCACCTGCTTCAGGTCCTTCTCCGCCCGGTCCCCGTGGCCCAGTGCCAGCAGGGCCTTGCCGCGCCGGAACAAGGCCTGGCCGCGGTGGCCACGGTGCCGCGATGAACATCGCGAAAGACGGTGGTTGGTGTAGTTAGGCTGTTGGATTTTTGATGCTGATTCTTGATGATGTGAGATGAGTGTAGATGAGTCTATAGATGAGTAATAAACAAACCACTGTGAACCACCATCTTGTTGAGATACTGGGGATCAAAAACCAAGGCGCGGCCTGGCCTTTTTGGAATTATTTCAGGTGGGCTATTTGCCAGACCGAGGATCCGCGGAAACAAATCGTGCAAATATCATCGAAACAAATCACTATGAAGCAATAATCGCATATAATCGCAGTCACCATGAACTATACTTTGTATCATGATTGGTAGTGATTTTCTCAGTTCTTTCACGCACATTGGAATTAGGTGGACACAGCTCGTGGCCGCCACAGCCTTCTCATTGACTGGATTCGTTCTGAGAATGGCATTGCAAACAGCCTGCAGGCCGCACCATGGATGACACAGTGGAGCCATGTGGTGCTGGGAGAAGTTCGGAAGGCTAAACCCCTTGACAAACGGGGCCTGGAAGACTGTTTTAATGTGCAAACCATGGGGAAAACGCAATCATAAACTTACCGAGGGTAAAGTTTACCACCCATTTATATCCATTTATGGCAATATTGGGGACGGTTTATTCTTTTGGGTTTACCACGGAATATCATTCTACATATTCTATGTAACTTTCTCATCGTGGGGTTCCCAATGCGAACTCTACAGGGCAGAAAAGCCTCAACGTCTCTCCACTTCTCAAGCTTCAGCAAACATGCGGCCTGACATTGTGTGAGGTGAGGCGGGAGTGGTTTCAGAAGATACTTTGCGAAGGAACCACCTGTTGGGATTGAAGCTCGAAATTACCATTGCACAATTATCATCTGGCAGAATGCCTGCCCTGTCAGGCAGGAAAGGTCTGGAGATGTCTGGATTAATTTTGGCTTTAGCATCTGCACTATTTCATACATGATATTCCTTGCTCCTGCCCGAGTCCCCCTCAGGACCCGACCGCATTCAACTCACAGGCAGATCTCACCTCTTTCGCTTGCGAGTACAAGGAGGTATCCTGATGGGAGAAGCGAAGCCCCCGGCCAGCCATCACCTAGGATTTTGGTTCTGGCCACCCCCTAAAGCTACAGGTAGCCGGGTAGCCCCTTATCCACTGTTGCATGCTGGATTGAGGATCTCTAGCAAGAGAACTGATTGAAATGATCAATGCAAGATAATTCAAGCTTTCAAACATAGCCATCACCTTGGCACCACAACTAAATCCATTCCAACTTCTGGCCCCTCTCACCTGTGGTTTCTGAACGATCCTTGCGGCCCGGCGCCTTGATATCAGCACGATCCTGGAGCATCTCAGCAGCCAAGCTGTATCTCCTGAGTTGTGTTGATTGATTTGCTGCTATTCTTACTGGTGCGTTTTACGTAGGGAATGGATGGGTTGCTGGGGGTTGCTGGGATTATTATTACTAGTGATTATGGATCATTCCCAAAAATTCGCTACGTTTAGCACCAGTAAGTATTTGAGGAAATCATCCATGTATTGGCCATGTCCCCATGAATCATAAATTCCGCCTCTATGGCTCATTGCCCAACACCATGCTGGGCAATGTTAGGTGAATTCACGCTAACACAAACCGACATTCGCTCCACATTCATCCTGCTCACTTATTCACTTACACCTACACGTACAGGGCGTTCACTTCCAAAACCTTCCCAAACCAGATTCATAACATGGAAGATTTACAATATTTACAGGAATCCAGTCTTTTTGTCAACTATTTCATACCATTTCTTGGCCCTAAAACTTAGGGGTGTCAACTTGTCCACCAGAAAATACCAAATAGTTCCACCGAATCATGTGGGTTCCAATCACCTGGGGATCTCAACATCTTGGCTCCATGGCCGAGTCGCTCAAGTGCCGCCTCGTACTTGCCACGTTTGAAGTAGCCGGCCGCGGCGTCTTTGCGGCCTCTGCGGTATGATTGAATCGTGGAGTGCTTCCTGAGGCGAACTTCCAAGACATGGTAGAAGATACATCCATTTTAGCAATTGAAATCCGCAACGAATCAGGCAACATGGAGATTGAACACCAAGTATTGGTTGATAAATATTAGTGGATTCTGGATGATTCTGGATGCATTTCGTTGGCGAATCATGGGGTCAAAAAGTCGCGATGTATGAGACAGCAAATGTGTGGATGTTAGACAACACAAGGGTCAAAGAGATGGATAATTTCAACTCCACCCTAAGAAAACTCGATTGCGTGAATGAGTTACTCGGAAAATATGTACCTCCAACCAAGAGTATTCATCTTGGGCTTACAATACCCTGGAATTTCACTACCAAAACTAGGAATACCGCGCCATGAGCCAGCTGGTTTTGCATTGTCTCAAATTCTTTCGCACTTCACCCATGCATTACCAACATCAACGCCCAACAGCGCCAGCACATGTCACTAGTAAAATTTCAGTGACTTGGAGATGTGACTTACAACAAATGCTGACATCCTTGCACTGCCTGTAGATTCATGTGGTTTTAAGTCTAAAGTCAAGGCTAGCGGCTAGATGATCCATGCCTTGTCATGATGTTAAGTCAACCGTTCAACCTAGCTATATGCCTATAGGGTAGCCTTTATCTGAAGCCCTGCCCCATCGCCCTCCCCAAATTGGAAAGCCGCAACTCTCCAGGTGCCTTTGGCATACTCCAAGCGCTCGTGGCCCTCCAGGGTGGCCAGACAGAGATCTTGGGCTTCCAACAGTTCCACTTTCATCAAAACCTCCTTGTCCACACCTGGCTGGTGCCAACTGGCCAATGTGCCAGGACGTGCCAGGGTTATTAAAGATTCGATAACTCTATAATTACAACGATTCCTTGAGGTGGTCATCGAGGTGGTCATCTAACCTTCAAAATGTGAAAGTTGTAAGTTCCTGTGATTCTTGGATCATCTTGGATCGGGCATACAAAGTACATCAAAGTAGCAACATGCAACCGGAGACGAGCCGCTACGAGTACAAAGAGACTTCGTAGCCCGAGTGCGATCCAAGTAACAAGTCGACAAAGATTGCCACATGCCCGTCTCAGGGAGCGGGCCGAACTCTCCAAACTTCTTACCTAAGAGGGCGCTGGCTCCACCAAACATGCCGTTGATGAGCCATTTTCAGGCGTCATTTCTCTCTCTCTCTCTCTCTTTTATCCTCTGCAAGGAGCTCAACAGAAGCTGAAGGACAGCAGGGTGCCAATTGATTTATAGTTTTTAATAATGTTTATATAATCTAATTAGCATGGATCTAGCATGCATCAACACGTTTTCAAACGTTTCTTTCACTTTCCCTGTGTCAGCCTTCTTGTGGTACATATCGCAAGGGAAGATCCACTGTTTGCACATACTTTTGGCAGTCCTTGGCGCTTTCTGGTCGCTTAACTGTACTATATATATATATACCACACTGTGGAGCAGGGTGACATCTTAAAGTCTTACTGATAAAAATAAAACCTAGAACATTCTAAAACAATGTTTTCTTGGAGGCTCCTAGTTGTGATCTGTCAAGCGACTGTGAGCCAGGAAGACGCCCCCGGGTTTCACACACGGAATGATCAGCCTCAGGCGCCAAAACCATCTTGAGTGGCCTGGAACTCCGAAGCGGGCCAGGAACAAGTATCCAAGAAATCGTCCGAAAATCATCCAAAACATAGTTGGAGAGGTTATCTCCCAATTTATGGAGGATATGGAGGCGTTGCTATGGTTACATAGCACCCCCCCCCAAAAAAAAAGATAGACAATTGTTTCCAGGATGTTATAAAAGATGGTTACTTCATATTTCCAGGTCTCCCACTTTTCTATACTTTTCTATCTTTCTTGGGGCTTACTAATACTAACCGACCCAAGAAAAAAAAAAGAAACATCCAATCTGTCAACAAATAATCCTTAAAAAAAAAAAAACATATCCCAATTTAATCCAACTCATGGAGATTGTGAATGTGGCAAACCCAATAATGAACTTATCCCCAAAATCACCAGTTTTATGGGTTGTATAAACTATCTCCAAATGGTAGGTTTATAGTATTGGTTCATCACATTACCATGCTTATGCTCATTTAATCCAATTTATACCGATATTCTTACCATTATTCATTATTATATAACTTTACTCTTGTTACTAGCCCAATTTATGGATGTTACATCCCAATCTCATCCAATGTTTGCAGGTTATCAGGCATGAACTATCCCCATTATGTTTGATATTTCCCCGTTTATATCATTTATTTTGGATGATGTTCCCGCTTTTCCGCAACAAAAATCGCTGCAGCACCAGCAAAAAACCACCACCTGCCAGGTTTCTCGAGTTCCTCCGGCAGCTGCACGTGGCCACTGCCCGCCTGCGCGCGCAGGCCGCGGGCCGAAAAACGCTGCGCAGGCGCGGCAGCGGAGAGCTCGAAGATTTCCAGGTTCAGAGTTACCTCCATGGGGGGCTTCACTGATACGGAGGATGGAAGAAAATGGAAGAAATCCATGACCAGTTGATAGGTGGTAAACATCCCACTATAGGGTTTCAACCATCCCTTTGGTGCAGGATTTCGCAACCACCCACTATAGGGTTTCAACCATCCCTTTGGTCTAGGAAGGGCTTGAGAAGTAGCTGTTGTTTGACAATTTTGAAAGTGGCCCCGAGGGATGCTCTAGGGTGGGTTTTATGAGTTTGGGATTATTTTTGGAGACTTCATTTGATGGATGCCTGCAGCAAGCAGATATATGCATAGGTACTGCTATGATATAACATTCAGCTGTGATCAATGGGAATTTCAGGATCCTAAAATGGAGGTACTGTACCATATAAGGCCATATTTTCTGGGGATATTCCCTTACATAGGCCTTACATAGGCCTTACATATGGTAGGTACCTCCAATCTAGGATCCTGAAATGGCCATTGATGTGATAAGATTATGATTATGACTCATCTATGACAAACAATGCCAGCAAAAAATCTCCCCATCTCCTGGCAAAACATTCAATGGCAATTAAAAAAAAAAAACTCTATCAACGTTGGTCATAGGCTCCACTATTGATATGTGACTATATTACTATATTATATTACTATATTACAATATGGCAATGGTGATGCTGTTGTTATTGATAATCGTGACTATTACTATTGCCGGATGGCTGCCATTGGCTATATTACTATATATGACTATGACTAAATAATACTATAGTAACTATAGTACTGTAATTCTCTTACCATTAAACACCAGGGGATCTCATGGTGATGTGATGGGGTGTAACCTGAGACATGGCCGCCGAGGGAAACTCACTTTCTAGCAACCTTTTATGATGATTGCTGCAAGGTGGCAGCTACTGAAGCAAGTAATCAACATGTCAAAGCTATCATGGCAGTGATGGTCTTAAGCTTCTGATGAAGTTCTTAGTGTTGGTGTTACCCTCTGGTAATTTAACGTAGCTATTGAAAATTGCCATTTATAGTGGATTTACCCATTGAAAATGGTGATTTTCCATAGTTATGTTAGTTTACCAGAGGGTAGTCTTGTTGATGCTGATGCTGATGCTGACTGGTGGTGCTGGTGGTACTGGTGTTGTTGGTGTTGCCGCGAATTGGAAATTAGGATTTAGGAAATACTGACACCATATTTGCAATGCCTTCATTGTGGAGATCCTTTCACTTGTCATGATGTTATACTTTATACATATGCATATGAAGATTTTTCATCATGAAGGTACCCCCGCAAAAAGATAGTCCTTTGCAGCAACCAAAGTATATCTACCCATATCCCATGTTATGACATTTTGTGTCAACGATATTATGACTATAATTATTAAACGAATCGAATGTTGGTAAGATAGTGAGATATACTGATACTATGTAATTTACTGTAGCTTAGAATGTTGGTAAGATAGTCAGATATACTGATACTACTCTTTTTTACTGTAGCTATAATTATATATATATATCATCATAGTAAAGAATTATATATATAAGTATATACGTAGTATTACTTATATGTATATATACATAATTCTCTTACCATCAACAACCTACCCCTCACCACATTTCATCCCGCCTCTGCTCCATCTGCAGGCACCGTGGCATCCTTCGACATGCCCGACTCCGGCGCTCGCAACAGCAAGCGCTGGTCCGACGAAGGAGAAATGTCGCTCACGCCTGCTGGCAGAATGACTCTGGGATCGGGTTTTGGGGGGAAATCTGGGTTACCCTCTTTGGTAAATATACAAAAAACCATGGAAAACCACCATTTCAATGGGTAAATCACTTCTAAATGGGCAATTTTCAATAGCTATGTTAAATTACCGGAGAGTAGAGATGGTTAGAGAATGTGAAAGATGTTTGTAGATTTGTTCCATGTTGAGGATGATATAGATTTTGATATAGATTTTGATAGGATGGGCTCTTTACTTTTTGGCGGGAAAAGTCTTGCCAAATTTCAAGAAGAATCTGATCGAAATCCCGGGTGGATCATGGCCCCGAGCCTTGCTTCCCCACCTGCCACTGTGCAACATCCGCAGGGCCTGTGAAGCCGGGCAGCCGGGGCCGTCTGGATCGGGTTCTTTTCAGAGTCCGTTGGAAGCAGAAGTTTCAATGATCATCATCCCACTTGAAAAAATCTCCAAGTTGTAGCTACTTGAAACATAGATGCGGAAAACCCAGAGTTTTGGTGGCTTTTCATGGCTTTTCATGGCTTTTCCACATCTATGGACTGTAAACGTTTACAGGAGGGTGACATACCACTGGGCCCTGGGCTTCCCAAATATTACTCCGGCTGCTTCACAGGCCCCGGTGGAGCCTGGTGCTTCCTTCACTTCGGGAGCCTCGACCCAGCAACAGTGAATCGAAATGGTGAACGACTCGGGAACTTCATTTGATGAGAAAAACGGTGATTTCATGTCAATAGCTAACTGCTTAGTATATAACCTATCTAGTTATTAACCCATATGAGCCTTCAAGTACCTATTTTCCTGGCAAAATTCGTGAGAAAATCATGACTGAGAAATGGTGAACTGATGTGAATCAATTAAATTATATTATAATAATTGTACTGGTTGATCTGGTTGTTGCTCGGCTGTTCGATAGTTACCGATGCCAAAAAAAACTGAAAAACAAGATCAGACCGCACATGTGTATTACTAGCATCAGTTTTTGGAAACAAATGTAATTAATGGTCTGTGGGCATCCGAGTCCCTCAACAAAACCATGCATTGCGCGCCGCGTTGCGCCTCTTGTGCTGGCGCTTGCGAAGGCACTGGTTTTGGCGCTGCGCCAGTGCCTTCCACCGCTTTCAATGCCTTGGGGGCATCCTGTCATCAGGTGGCAGGTGGCTGATGGGGGCCCAGCCAGTCAGTTTGGGTGCCAGGGCCATTTCAACCAAGTATGAACTATACTTACCCCAAAAAGATAGAAAAGTAAACCATGTCGTAAAATGTCGTAAACCCGTGATACTTCGGTGTTCTATCTTTTTGGGATGGCTGTGTAGGTATAAACGCTCTATCGATCTTCAGATTGGTGCTTCCAACCGGAGACTTTGATCATGATCCAATCGGTTCATGCTACGAGCCGCTCATGGTATCAAAGGCTCCCCGGGCAAATCATCAAAGATGAATTCCATGGGAAAAATCCAGTTGCCATCTCGAGGAAAAAAAGGTCCCTTGGATCAACTTGGATCAAACTAATATCAATCTAGTTGGATCACCTGCGCTTCCAGATGCTTCCAGATTGGACCAATTTGACCATCTTTACCGCATCATGCCGATGAAAAAAAAACGGGCTCCTCCACTAGAAAGCTGAAGCAGCCACAAGTGCCGCCCATCGTGTCTAATCCAGTGGAGTCTTCAACCAAACACGTTTGGGCTGGGCTTGGGGGACCAGCAAAAATGGTTGAATGCTGGGTCCAAAAGAGAGTCCTCCTCTTTGGTGGAGCTGTCACATTTGGAATAATAACCCAAGCAGTTGGTGAGGTGCAGGCATCGGGCAGTCCTTTGTTGTTTTCTTGGTTGATTTTCGAATGTTGACATGGCAAGTTTGAGCCAAAATCTGGCACATATTGCTCCTAAGTTGTGCATGTGAGCAAATCGAAATGGCCTGCAAGCTGCTGGCTTTCTTTGGTCCTCGTGCCCACTTGGAAAATACATGAAAGTACAAGTATCTATCTGCTTTAGCTAGTCCTGCTGATGAAGGACAGGCTCTTCAGGGAGAAAAAATCGAAGCCGACATGACATTTGGGTTGGTCTGAAGGTGCATGCCCCAGAATCCAGTAGTTTAACATCAGGAGAATCCCCCATTTTCAGACACGCTCGTTGTGTAATACACCCCCCAAAAGAAGCTGTGCTTTGACGCTTAGCTCAGCGGACGTCACAGATTTTTTCACACTTTTCCCAAATGAGTGAAGATAAACTAGGGGATAATAGGGGATTACAGCCAAGAAACCAAGGGATACAAGGTGCCAAAACAGTTCAGCCCGGACTTTTGCCGGTGAAACCCTTCGTTTTTGGGAGATCTTGGAGGCCACCCGTGCCTCACCAAGACCCTGGCATGCTCTGAGCGCTGAAGGTTTCTCCATCCTGACGCGGGGCATGGCACATCATGGCACTTCAGATATGGAAATGAGGCAATGCCCCTCCGGACCCATCCGGACCCTCCGGTGTCATCTGCTCCGTGGCTAAGAATCTCAAGTGGAGGTTCTAATGGTAAAATGGGGGGGTTCTCCATCAAGCCATGTTCGATTTCCGGAGGGTACGGCCGGTACGGCTTCACGGCTCGGTGGCTTCAACCCATCTTCAAAATATGCCTGTCATTGAGCCTCACCATCCCATTTCAAAATGGTTGGAAATGTGGTTGAAACTTCAACAAATACTTGAAATCACCAATGATTAGTTGACATTTGTCCTATCTCCAGTATATCCCCATTTAATTCCCATCGGATAATATCCCCATTTTAGACGCTTCAATCCTGCCGGGGGAAACAGCTGCAACAAAAAAAGGCCAGGCCTTAACTCGTTGCCTCGAAATCACAGCAACTTCCTGTATGAGTTGCGGTGCCTCATGGAGCTGTGCAAAAGCCTGGCGGCTAAAGCCCCAGGTCAGCCAGGAAGCGGAAATGACATGAAATGATCCCATTCAACCAACAAAAATGGGGAGTTGCAGTTCATAAGAGTTGATTTTTTTCGGCTAAGTTGCTTTGTAACTAACATCACTAGGGTTTTATGGCATGTTTATGGTAGATGAAACCTATGGTTAATGAATGTTAACGTGGTTTTTAGACCAACTTATAACTCGTGTAACTCGGGAGAACCACCTTGCCGTGGAGATGGTGAAACGACCATCGCTTAAATCTTCGTTGTCACATATCTGGAAATGTAGGGGAACCAAACATACTGACCAACCAATTATGGTACCAGGTGGTGCCATTAGCTAACTTGGTTTATAATGTTTATAACTCCAATCACTAGGAATTCTGGTAGCTATATGACTGCGTATAGTTACTATGGCTTAGAAAGCAACTTAAGGCTGAGGGGCACCACCGTGTACCTTTGAAGCAAGCATTTCTTCTGGTGACCAGGTTTCTCCGACCGGCAAAAAAACCCGGCCTAGGCAATGCTGGCCAGTTCCTGGGTATTGAACCTGGCCCAGAGATTGGTTTTTTGACTCAGAAATCATCAGAAATCCAACGCAGTGGGCCCCCAGTGGTGGGATAGATTGGCCACACCAATCTGCACCATTGGATGCACCAATACATCATATTAATCCCCAAAAAGATGGAAACACGCCAGGATGGGATAGATGGTAATTACCTCATATTTCCATATATTTCCAAGTTTCCAACTCTTCTATCTGTTTGGGGGTTGCTGATATATCATCATATTGGTTAGCTTACTTCAATGACATGGCCTCAGGAGCTTCTCAGTCACAGCTGTGGCCATGTTGCTCAGCTCCTCTCCTCGAGAGTTAGAGCAAAGAAAAACATCAAGATTGGATGTGTGTTATAGTGAGTCACATTGCTTATCATGACTTACCATGTATGACATATAAATATGTCGTGACTTACACTTACTGAAATTAATTACATTACATATCATGAAATAGTCAGTCATTTTCCAGACAAGTCATGGCAATGAGCCGTGATGATCCGATGGGCTTGATTACCCTCTGGTAAACTAACAGTTTGCTATTGAAAATGGTGATTTATAGTGGATTTTCCCATTAAAAATGGTGATTGTCCATAGTTTTTTGTATGTTTACCAGAGGGTATCTTGATTTGAAGGTTTACTATAGAGGCCAAACACCTACAGAATCGTAGAATCGTAGAGGTCTGTGGCTGGCTTTTTTTTTATCCCCACTTGTCGCACCTCGAACTTGCAGTTTGGCAAACGCCCAACCTCGGCGTTTGGTCAAAGGCTCCGACTTCCCAAACTTCATTGGGGCCGATCCTCAAAATCGGAACCTGACATAATTTTCTCACTTGTACTGTCCATGTACCCTCTGGTAATTTAACATAGCTATTGAAAATGACCATTTATAGTGGATTTTCCCATTAAAAATGGTGATTTTCCATAGCTATGTTAGTTTACCAGAGGGTACTTTCCCCATGTTTTCACCACGTTTCCTTTCCCCCTGACCCGACCCATTGTTCCAAGCGGATCCAAGCGGCACAAGTTGGCCATGTCTTGGCACGAGAGCGGCGCCGCTGCTGTCCGTTTCACCACCTTGCAGGAGGCAAGGTACGGCCTGGGGGAAAGCCATGGAAGGCCTCGAGGTTTATGGTTGGGAAACTCATCCGTGGATGAAATATGATGAAATTGATGAACATCCATAGGTTACCCTCTGGTAAACTAACACAACTATAGTATATAGAAAATCACCATGTTCAATGAGTAAATCCACTATAAATGGCCATTTTCAATGGCTATGACCATAGGTTAAACGGTTAAATGATTGGAAATGTAACATCTGTAAGATTCAATTGATGAATTGCATTCAAATGTTCCATTGCCACGTTACTGGGAGGGTATCCCCAGCATCCGGTCATGTCTTGCGGGTTGAAACGATCTTCTACCCAGCTGCTGACAGTTAAAGAAAGCCCATCCCATCCCAAAATATGAAAGACAACTAGCATCGACCCAGAATGGAAGCGATAAAGATTTAAAACATTTTAAAACTAGCTTGCTAACATGCTAGAACTGACAAAAAATGACAAAGATGGATGTTTCTAAAGAAGTGCCACTGCGGCCAGAATCATCCAAGTATGTTGGAGTAGAAGAATCATTGAAAAGTGGATAAAAGTGGCAATTGTCTGAAACCACCAAGCACATATTTATTGCACTATTGTTGAGTTGATAGGATCTTACTCTTCCATCATCTTCCATCTTTGTGGAGGTTCCTATGCTACGCTTCTGCATCTCAGTTCCAGACAGCTGACATCAATGGAGCATCGTACACTTGCCAGGTAGCAAATCTCCAGGCAATGGACGAAAGCTCCTGGATTGAGCGTAAAATCCAATGGGCCATTTAGATTTGCATAAGGAGCTCCCAAACAATAAAAGTTAGATAAATGAGTCGCTTAGGCTTAGATTCCCCAAAATCATAGATTTCAAATTGGGAAAAAAAACAATCGCTTTAAACAAACCGAAGGTTATCATAAAGTTTTACCCTCTGGTAATTTAACATAGCTATTGAAAATGGCCATTTATAGTGGATTTTCCCATTAGAAATGGTGATTTCCCATAGCTATGTTAAATTACCAGAGGGTATTGAGCGCCTGCCGTTTTCTTGGGTGGACCCCATGACGGGATGTTGCTTCCCTCACAACTAACGAACCACCCGTCTCCTGCCCGCGGCACGCAGCCACCTGAGTCGCGGCTAGAAAGTTGTCTTAAAGCTAGGGCGGTCCAATTCAAAGATCACCCAATCATTTGCTGAAAATGTCTTCAATGTACCCTCTGGTAAACTAACATAACTATGGAGAATCACAATTTTTAATGGGAAAATCCACTATAAATCACCATTTTCAATAGCTATGTTAAATTACCAGAGGGTAACATGCATACAAGTTAATACAAATCATGTTCTTAATCCCTACCTTGGCACAGCGAAAAAATCCCCGAATCTGCTGAATCTGCTGGTCGAAAGGTTGCCATGAAGAAAGCATCCCCTAGGACAAGCAGCTCCCAGTTTCCACCCAATTTTTGGCTTGGTGACCTTGTGGAGGATCCATAGCAATCCGTAATGAATCATTGCAATAATTACCCTCTGGTAATTTAACATAGCTATTGAAAATGGCCATAGAAATAGTGGATTTTCCCATTAAAAATGGTGATTTTCCATAGCTATGTTAGTTTACCAGACGGTAATCATTTGGATATAAATTACTGTAAATAATTATTAAATAATCAATTCTTGAATCTTGTGGAGAATAAAGTACAGTATCCATAATGAATTTGCAGTTTTCTCTTCGATTAATAACTTTATAATATCCGTATAGCATTATGAGAAACGGAAAATGCTGTCATGTCTAGGGCGCATCCATGATGTATACCGTACCCCTAGTGGAGGTAATTTGTTTGTCGCCCCAATTGATTGATAGACACTCTTTGACCAAAAATTGCCAAATTGCCAATTTTGTAGGAACGCCTGTATATTACATACGTATAATCATACACGTGCGTGTGTGCATACATGTGCGTACAATTGTATATATATATATAATTGCCATATAGATAATTTATATGTATATAGTATATATTTATAATATGTATATATTAATGTGTATATGTATAATATTGTTCTGGGGGAATCTAATCCTGCCATATCGTTTTTTTCCGCTGCGCGCCTGGTGGACCGCCTGCTGTGCAATGGCATTGACGAACTGCCTTTGAACAAAGGACCCCCTTTGTTCACTGAAGCAGAAAATCGATGCAATTTCCAAACAGCAGAATTGCGAAAAAAAAACTGAAAATACCTGGGAAAAAAAAGCAAGGCAAAACACAATTGTTTCACCTTCCAAACTTCCAATTCCTGGAAGGTGTTGAAATCTTTGTTTCCAGGTACCCCACCATCCACGTAAGCTGTCGCTGCTTTCCCAAGGCCCACGCTCATCCTCAAAGTCCAGCTTCGCAAAGGCTCAACCTGGACACCAGCCCAGGTGCAAGGTAGGGATCCCTATAGCAAAGTTGGGCTCATGATTTGGATAAGTAATGTTAAGATACAGTATGTTAAGTATAGTTTATGCCTACGGCAGGAAAACCGTACGTGCGTTTTGCTACTTTTTTGCGTATTGCGGGGTGGGGTGGGGTGGGGTGGGGTGGGGTGGGGGGGCATGTTAACGTCCCT
>Ga0126342_10009348_pt1 | contig 17574 bp, 17 predicted proteins | sample Cyp1metagenome_FD_92528 | JGI IMG/M metagenome (GOLD analysis project Ga0126342, IMG submission 92528) | Coral microbial communities from Lord Howe Island, Old Settlement Bay, Australia - Cyphastrea 1 metagenome | ecosystem: Host-associated > Invertebrates > Cnidaria > Coral ... | reverse complement strand
TGGTTACAGCTCTGCAGCTGGGAGCGCACCACCACCGAAGGCTCCACCATCGAAGGCAAGGCCGTCGACACCTCCTGCAAGAAAGGACTGGGTAATTCCTCGGGTACCAAATGGATATCTTTTTAGGACATCCTCAATGCCCGATCAAAGGAATTCAGAGTTCATCACGTCTGCTTGGATGGACGAACGGGATCACTTTCTGTTCCCAGTGGATCGGTGCTAGCACTATTTGCCTACATGGCAATGTTTGTTCCAGGGGCATACGGAGCAATGTTGGCTTAGGGAGACTACGTTCACGAAATGGACCCCCAATAAAGTCATATATGAACTTTATAAATATATATATATATGTAATATATATATATTATATATATATCATATATATAGCATGCATTCCCGCTGACCCAAGGCCCAAGATAGGGATTCATGTATAGCTCAATTGAAACACATAATCCACTGTATATCTAGATCTAGAAATTAACAATTTAGATCTCAACCCTGGGCCCAGTCCGGGGGCAATGGGGGACAACAAAGCACCAGCAATCTTGAAACACATTCATAAATTTCAACATCTAATTCCATACATCTTGAAAGTGGGATTTGAAATGCATTGCAAGCAACCTCCCAGCAACACCCAGCAAGCACAGCGAGCTCAGCAAGCAAAGCAAAACAAAGCAAGACCAAGCAACACAACAAACATGTAAAGCAAAGCAAGCAAAGCAAGCAAAACAATCAAAGCAAAGAAAGCAAGAAGAACACAGCAAGCCAACAACTGTATAGCACTATTTTCCAAGATGTTTGTCCAACAGCGATGCAACGGGCAGCTGCGCAATGCACTGGACTTAGCCTGCTGCAGGAGTCCCACGAGTGTTTACTCTTCATTTTTTTTTGCTTTTTGTTGTATATATATATATTGGTTTCCTCTTCAACAATGAGGTCGATTTACCCTGGTGCCACCTGACCAATCGACTTCAGAACAATTGCGTTCGACCCTGCTGGAAGGTGCGCACCCCCACCACATAGCACCCCTGCCTGCTTTTGATCTGTGATGTGGTTGTGGGTAAGGATTGATGTGCTTGAACATGTTTGAGAACATTTTTGAGCATTTTATAGTCCGAATGTATTCAAAAGCCATTTGGCTTTTTAGGGCAGTGATTTGCAAAGGGGGCTGGGGGTAGCAGCCTCACGCAACATCATGGTTTCTCCTGTGAAGATGTCAGCATTGGCTGGCCATTTTGCTACTTGACTAAATAGTTGAAACCCATACTTGCATCAGACCAGTGGATTGTTTAATGTTCTATTGATGTCCTACTGTATGGGGTTTTACTCAGGTGAAAAAGCATGGCAAAGATCCTTTGCTGATTCTCTTGGAAGATGTGGTAGTTGGGTGGCTTCTTGGGGACCCCCAGCGTATCCCGAAAATAAGGGATTCTGAGGACTGAGGGTGAAACCTGGGTTGGGTGGATAGTGTCAAAGCTTGGGCGTTTTTTTGCACAATAAAAAACCAAGTGTACCCCTGTATGCATTGGAGGAGAAGCGTGTCTTCGAACTGGACAGCAATGGGCCTCAATGTGCTGAGGCTGTGCCTTGGCTTTAATTATATTGATCAATAATGTAATGTTCAAAAAAAATGATAGCAAGGTATATTGCTTGGTCCCAAGTGGTGCAACTAAGTTGGACTACAACTGGCGTTTCCTGGTGGAGCTCTTCGCTACATTTGCTCCAATGGGGGTGCCAAGCCTCTCCAAGTTCAAGGCTTGGATTCAAATGAAAAACAACACCCTGATCTTCTCTTTTTTTCTTCTTCTGCTGCACACTGTGATCAGCTGTATGATAAACTGATTGGCTAGTGACCATGTGCTGCAAAGGCGGTCTTCTACGTCTGTGCCTTGAGATATGGGTTGTTCCCTCCCCGGACTTCGAAAAAGTCCATCAAGGTTGCTTGCAAGCATGTTGCTGGACTAGCATGTGGCTATATATGCTTCTACTGAGTCATATATATATATATGTAGTTTTTGAATTTGCTGTTCACATGCTGGCAGGGATGGGCTTCTCTCACAGCTGGCATTGCCAGAGGAATGGCCATCCACGGGATGACCCTGGCCACAAGGTCAGAAGGATCCAGGCAGGTTGACACTGGGATGCCCTCAATCGTAATTCATTATCCATATTCTGACTTGGTTGAACTCAATATAATAAATACCTAATATATATATATATGGATATATAATATATATAAAATATATGTGATGCCTCATCCTGGCAGGAAAAAATCGGTCATCATCATTAAAAGGACCATCAGGCTAGCTCTGGCCAATGATGGGGAAGGCTGGGTTGAATATGTTCCAAACATGTGGCAACATGAAGAGGGCCAATTCAATTGCATTGGATATTAGAAAAATACAACATGTCGAATCTTTCCATCTGGATTGCAGGTGATGTGGATGCCCGGTTGAAGTCTGAAGTGGAAGCTGCTCTAAAAGACGAAGAGGACTCTGATGTCAACAGTTCATGATAGTTCATGCATTGCATGCATGCATATCTTGTAAAGCTTCACACACTATATAATTTTTTATCATTAAATATTTATACACATGTTGACTTGACAGGAGGATGAATCACCGAGCTCTGAAGATCTACAAGAACTGCAAGGTTTACAAAGTGTGAAGAAGGACACTCTGCTTGGTTAAATTAGAATTGGACAAGGGTATAGGTTTTGGGTGAACTAAAAAGTTGTTGGAACTGCTTGTGGGGTTTGTGGACAGGAGCTCTTTGTCCATCCTGACCAGCAAGAAACACTTCCGATGGATCTGGAGCTTCCCAACCAGGCCAAATGATGATATGCAATTATTGGATGGCGTGTGTGTGTGTGTGATGCCATTATACCTGAACTATATCCATGACCCATGTGTTGAGCCCTGCAGGATATCCACCCCGAAAAGCCTGAAGATCGAAGACAAGCGGTGAAGGCCAGCCTCAGTCAGTCATGTGAGCGCTAGTCTTCAGACTCAACAAGTACCAGTACCTGGCTTGACTAATTACTAGTTTTATGGTTTCACATCAAACAGCCTGCAGGAAATGAAGCCGCTGATGGTTGCAATTGCATCTGTGGATAAATCCTTTGAGGTGTGGGCAAGCAAAAACTATTGTGAACAGCTGACTCTGCCCCTGAATGCTTCCAAAGTGTGTCATACATGTTCTGTGATAGGAGCAAGTGGAAAAACTATGTGAAGAAGTGCCTGGTGATGCTGATTCTGATATTGTCAAAGCACAGTCGAAGGACCGGTGTGATTTTCTTTTACATGCAATGATGTGTGGTTGTTTCTGGATGTTTGTACTGTGTGTACTATTTTTCAAAATCCATTATTTGTGATTATGCATAATTATGCAATTACAGTTCTTTGTGCGCTGCAGGTGAAGCAGGCTATGCGTGCCAGGGGAAAACAACCTGACCCAAATGTTCAGCAAGCAGAAGCACCCCAACCTGAACAGCCAGCAAATGTCAAGCCTAAGGGGAAGGGACGTGGCAGGGGAAGGGGGAAAAAAGCACAGAAGCCTTCTGGTGATGTTGCTGCCCCTGCAAGTGATGCCAAGCCTGTGGGCGAAGCACTGCAGTCAGCAGCAAGTGATGCCAAGCCAGATAAGGGTGTGGGAGAAGCACCGCAGTCACCACCCAGGGTGGCCATGGAGGCCAAGCGCAAGGTGGGTGATTCAGTTCAAACACCTTCCAAGGCATCACCTAACCAGAAGGCCCCAAAGGAAAAGAAAAGGACACCAAAGGTGGCTGCTGATGATGCTGCTGGGCTTCAGGAATGCTGGGCAGCACAGGACTGGGGATTTTCGGACAAATGAGTTGCATCTTAAAAAATGCATGTCTCACAATGTGGCACTGGTCTAACAGCTAATCATGAATCTCATTGCAGGAGGCTCAGTCGCGAGAAGCTGGTGTGCCAATCCCTCCGGACTTCAGTGGCCCCAAGCTTCGAAAAAGTTACACCTTACCTGCTGGTGATGGAAAGCTAGCAATTGGTGTCTTGTGCCTTGTCTGGAACAAATGGCTGACACTGCTGTGTGTGTGTATGTACATGTACATCATGTGGTACTAGTTGCAGTGAATAAATTATGCGCAATTGCTCAATACTTGTTGAACTGTGACAAGGTGGTTTGCGAAGAGCTTCTACGTCTATGGTGTCAGCAGCGACTCCTTCCCCCCCGGCTCTGGTTTGACAGTAAATAAATCCGATGGTTGCACCGTTACTTTCAAAAAAAGGGGCGGTGTGGCACAGGCTTGGGAGTTGTGCAAGCAGGTGGCCAAATGGTCGTAGCTGTTAGTTGTGTGATTCAACGCAACCTTCAAATTCACAGGATCAGTGTTTTGCTACAAGCTGCTAGCCACATGTTATGTATTCTCAACACTTCTGGAAAGTCTTCTGGGAAACGTTTTGATTCTTGATTTCGCAATGTGGCATGCAGTTTGGTGCAGCCAGTCCATGAATCTTAGAAATCTTAGCTGGGAAGATCATCGATCGTTGGCCGACATCGCGATGGGCAAAAAAGGTGTATGTGTGTGTGCATTCATAGACTTCAAAGTGTTTCCCACCAGTAGATTCAATAAACACAAATCCTGATGCTCGATCTGTTCAAAGCCATTTGGTTTCATTTCGATTCACCAAGTAGCTTTATCTAGATTTATTTTTTGGGAAGCTTAATATCAACAACATCAGCAACATCGTAAGAAACAACACCAACACACAAAAATGCACCACTTCAATCCATATCCCTTCCAGCCCCATCGAACAACTGGGTTACCTGACCATCTTTCTCCATCCAGCAATGCCTCGTCCATGTAATGAGCCGGCGTTCCTCAGTGCAAGGGCAGCGGCTACAATTCTACTGCTGGGTGGACCACCCATCCTGTGTTTTGGCTACTTTTATGTTGAGATGCTGCTTTGCTTCCGGTGTGTTCCCCCCAAAAAAAAAATCTTTTGGCCTCAGGATTCACCTTTGTGATTGGATTGGACAATGTGCTGATTGGAATGGTAGCAGCTTCCAGCGTGACACTACCCTGCACTATTTTGCTGGGCTATATGTACCAACAAATCCTCATCTCTAGCTTGTCAATTACGAGTGAACTGGTTGCATCTTTACTCAGGACATCCAATTCTATGAGATGTTTTCTGGACATGGAAGAGAAAGGGCAAAACAAAGTCCACCAGCAGCAGCACAAGTACATCTGATGAGAAGGAGCATGAAAGAAAAGTCAAGGTGACAAAGAAGAAGAGAAAGGCTGTGAAATCCAAATACCTCCGAGAATTGGGGGAGCCGAGAAGCAAGCAGAAGAAGAAAAAAGATGAGGGAGCGCAGAAGCCAGACACCAAGGACAACACAGAGACAAAGAAGCCAGACACCACGAAGCAACCACAGCACAACACGGAGACAAAGCAGCCAAACACCACCAAGCAACGACGGCACAAGGAGGAAACAAAGAAGCTAGACACCAAGCAACCACAGCACAATGAGGACACAGAGAAGAAGGAAACAAAGAAGCTAGACACCAAGCAACCACAGCACAACAAGGACACAAAGAAGAACCCAGACACCAAGAAAACAAAAGAGCCAAATGACAAAAAAAAGACAACCTCCAAGAAACCAGAGGACAATGAGCTGGTTGACACAAAACGCAAATGCCAGGATACAGCTGGAAAGAAGCCCAAGGTGCCCCGAACAAATACCTGTGGTGTTGATGGTGTTCCAACACCTCCGGAGCTTGGGGATGATCAACGGTGCCCTGAACCAGTGCAGCCACCAGTGCAACCACCAGTGCAACCACGACAAGGTGACCATGTGGCTGAAGAAAATGCCGCATCAGCATCAGCACAGGTGCAACCAGAAAAGGACCAGCAGTCACAGACTGGGCCAGGAGGGGTGGGACCAGAAACAAAAGAAAGCCAGGAGGCAACAAATCAGCAAGAGTATCCAGAACCAAATGTACCTGGCTGGACACCATCATGGATGGACAATGGCATGCCGACACCACCACTGTGGCCGTTTTTGGTTCCACCAGAGTTCCTTTGGTTGTTCAACCGCTACTACGTGCAAGTTCCAATTCCGGATCCTCCTTTCCGTTATGGCCAGAGACTAGCAGAGACCGGTGAAGAACCTGTACCTCAACCAGGTGCTGAAGAACCACAGCCAGAGGTGATTGTACAACCTGATCACACTGGCCAACGACCGGTGGCTCATCAGGAAAATGAGAACAAGGATTGGGAGGATGTGAACAAGGAGTGGTGGGGCGAGCACACCAATGGTGCCATGACCTGGCAGTCTTGGGAGAACAGCAATTGGGAGGGCAACTATGACTACAACCAGATGAACCAGAACAGTTGGAACGCAACTGATGAATCCCAAGGGTATGGCAACCAACACCAAGAACAAGGTAGTCGCGACCAGCAAGAACATGGAGGCCACCAATATGACTACAGCTGGTCATCAAATCAACACCAAGTGGATGGGCCATTGGGTAGTGGTGGTGCAGCTGAATGCTCATCAGATGATGCAGCATGCCAGAAAAATGTTCCTCAGCCGAAAGAAATGCCAAAGCCAAGGCGACCAAAAAGCCCACCTGGACCACCACCACCTCATGTCTTAGCTCATCAAATTGCACAAGGGTGCATATCAGCTGTCAGTGTGGTGATGAAAAAGATCGGGAAGAAGACCAATGCAGAGCTCTAGCGAACACTACACAGCAGGGCACACGCCGGTGGGAAAAAAAAGCAAGCTGGGGTCCCGATGTCCTGTGGGTTGTGAATATTCACAAATGGGCCATAGTTTGAATTATAATTATCAGCTGGCAACTGTTCATATGTGTTTGTTCTGCACACTACATGGTGCTTCCCATGCATCATTCCCACAAGCACTAGACATCCAAAACTGTCCATCCAAGGTAGAACAGCCGGGCAGCTCTGTGCTGGCTTTGATGCCATATATGCAACATGTCATCGCGGCTATGGGGGAAGAGAACACTCGATTCAAAAGATTGTTGCTTGGTATGCATATATATATAATTATTATATATATAATATAAATATAATAATATATATTAATATATATATATTATCGATATGTGCTGAGCTTGTTGGGTTTGTGGTGACTGCTAAATTATTTTATACATGCATGACAGCTCAGTGCAGCTAAGTTGGATGGGACTATATGGTGGGAGGACGCCAAAGGCATCCTGGCTTCTGGGGAGCCCGTCGGAGTCTCAAAGGTCGTGGATGTTACACACACCTCAGCACAACAACTCACCATTAAATCATGAAACCATCATAATGGATATCACCAACTGTGAGGTCTTGGATACACCACCTTCGAGGATTCATGTCGCTCGAGGAGAAGCAAACACTAGCATGCTACAAGCACGACACCGATGTAAAAATGGTGAACAAGTATGTTGACAGCTCTGGCTCTCAGCGTGTGTGGGGAACTTAAACCTGTTGCTACTGTAGATTCAGCACTAGAATATTGCAGTTCACCAAGAACACTGAGTGATGTTGCTGGTCTGAGGAGTGGCGGGCCATCTCTATCTGAATCAGCTCACTATCCACAGGGATTTGCAAACTTTATTTGCGACTGTTACATGCAAGATTGGGTCACTTGGATGGATTTCCATTTGTTTCCTCCATGTATGTTGATTGTGAAACCAACATCACCCAAAACATACATGTTGACTGCATGTAAGGCTGAAGGAAAACTTCCAGAACTCGATATGCCTTCAGACCTAGCTGGACTTGCAGGGATGGCTCCCTTGGTGCCTTGGCTAAACAAAAATCAACCATTTTTGTCACACTGGACCCTGGATTATGTTCTGCTGTATTGTCACAAACTATCCCAGGTACCACCATTTGATTGGAAAGATGCGCAGCTGGATGAAATACGAAATTTCCTACTGGATGAAGCTGCTGCTGGACGTTTTGTCCCCACAAGTGGATTAACCCTCTGAATGTCAAAATATTATTAACCTCATATGGTGGTTTTCCTTTCGATGATCCACTTGGTTGGCAGCCTGATGTACCCCTGATGGGCTCCCGGCCTTTGCTTTAATTGAAAACTCGAGGGTGGCCTGCAGGCGTTGCCCAAATTCAATTGCCCATATTGTTGGACACCAACAGGATGGGCGCGTGAATCCGCGTGATTTCGCGTGAAATTGGGAAAAAGTCATATATGAATGTAGGTGCTGTGGAGCTACATTGGGCCCAATGTAGGCACCAGGAAACCACATTCACGAAGAAAAGTCATATATGAAAACCCCCCCGCGTGAAACCGCGTGAATTTGCGTGAATTTTGGGATCAGGATTTCTTGAAGGGTTGGTCAGCTCTAGATTGGGGTGTTTGCAGCCATGAGTGCAGACTCACTGGATCCTGAAATGGCATCTGCTACTTGCATGCACTGATAGTCAGGCAAACCACATGTACTGTGAGGGCCTGTGCTGAAACAATAATCCAATTCCAACTTAGGCCATGGAAGAAGCTTTGAATGCTGGGGCCCGTCGACGCTCTGTTGCTGCCCTTACAACACCAGTGCCACAGAAGCGGTCCCTGAAAACGAGTCCCCTTGGAGCTTCTTCAACAAAGTCTACTGTGACTCCAGATGCCAAGAGGCACATGTCAACTGATAGTGGGGCCAAAACTACAACATCGACTGCGAGCTCAACAGACCAGGTGATGTCTGCGCCCGTTGTGGAACTTTTCCCGGCTACTCCCAATGGACCTATGGAGGTGACTGTTGATGTGGAGGACACCCAGATTGACCTGTCCCCTACAGGCTTGGTACTTTTTGGGTGGATAATATAATATATTATATATATATACATCATGATTGTTTATGAACTATTTATATATATATATATATTATATAATTATAATATAGTGGTGTGTGAATGTCTTTGCTGTTTTGTGGTGTCTTGCTGTGTGTGTGTGAAGTGTTTGCTGCTGTGTGTGTGTGAAGTGTTTGCAGGTGTTTGGTTAGCCTGTCCTTGCTGCAGGCCCTACTACCAATGGGAACGTGGACAACTTGGCTCCTTCAGCAACTGGTGAAGCTGGATCCAGCAGTGCAGTGCCAGTATCTTGGATAATTAGTAGTATATATAATATAATATAGTGGCACTTGTGCACACCATTCAACATGTATTTGACTTACAATATAGGTGGATGTACGGGTCTTACACATTAAACTAAGGTGGCCCGCCCTCCAGTGCCTCCACTCCCATCGATGCCATCAAAGACACCAGGTCTAGCCCTGACCTGCATGCCAGAAGTTGCTTGGTGCAAGGTGTAAGCATCCCAAAACCACATAAATGTTTGGGGTGTTTTAATTCTACTCAACTATAGTTCAACATATTGGTACGATACATCATGGGACCCATGTGTTTTGGGTGGATGGTTGGGGTTGGTCACACTGGATGTTGTAGGGTGCTTTTGCTTGTGTCTGTAACAACAGCATGGCTGAATCGTGTGTGAATTCTGTGAACCATCTGGTTCAGGTGCAAGAAGCGATGAAACAATTGGCTTCAAACCCCGTGCTCATGGAAAATCCAGCTTGCTTGGGTGAGCTGCTTGAGCGCTTGGTTCACAGTGCTGCTGCACGAGCTTTGGAACCTTTGATGGCTGAAGACAAGGATACCCAGAAGCCTTCCTCACCTTCAGAGGTGCCTGGCCTGAAAGGGTCTGAAGCTGGAGTGGTAGCTTATAAGAGCTATTGGAGCAAGTTCAAGAGGCCCTCAACATGTTCAGAAGCCTCTGCCCCAGTGGACAAAACACCCAAGAAGGAGGAAATGGTTGTGAGGGTTGATTCCCAAACCTCCCTGGAAGAACAGCTGCCAGACAACCAACTCGGAGATTCGAGCCTGTATCCGCCATCTCCAGTGCCTGCTACCCCTATGTCTGCAGTTGCAGCAGCCAGTCAGACTGAAACACCAGAGCCTATGCCAACAATAGCAGCAGCTGTCCCGGAACCAACAGCAAACCCTGCACACACCGATGGTGCAAAGCAACACGGCCAAGACCAAGGACAGGGTTCTACTCCAGAGCAAAAAAGCCCTGAGGGTAGTGGTCATCACACTCATGATGGTGGAGCTGCTGGTGAAGGTGAGAAGTCTAGTGATTTGTCACCATTTGGTGGTGAATTCTCGGAATCCTTCCAGAAGGCACTTGACGACATGTTTGGCCCAACACCTCAGGACAAGGGACCTGAACAAAAACATGAGGAACTCGTTGAGACCAAGCCTGAGGAGAAACCTGACACCGACCGCAAGTTTTCACCCACCTCTCGTGATGTTCATGCGTGTTTGATGAGAAAAACTACAGTGGACTTGGCAGCAGAGAGCATGGCAGGGCACACACAGGTGCTGATGCACTTAGCAGGGGTTTGTCAGCCAGTTTGGGTTCCCCTCACAGTGGACCAAGCACTTGCAGCAGGACTTCAACTCTACGATGCTGACAAGAACCAAGCAGCCACTGCCTCACCTGGACAAGAGCATAAGCCACCAAGCATGTCAGCACCAGCGACTACAGCTAGTGGAGACCAGCAAACTGCAGGACCAGCACCTTCAACAGCCCAGCCACAGCAGACAGCACCTGCAGAACCCACCCAGCAGACTGATGGGAAAACTGATGATGCTGCTGCAAAGGCACTGAAAAATGGCTACATGAGGTTTTTTCGATCGGTGAACAGTGCCTAGCTTGCAATCTATTTTCAAAAAATGTATGAGTTGCACCAAATGACCTGCAGTGTTGTGTGACTAGTCTGCTGGCTAAGGTGATAAATGTCCACCTGAGATCGCTGCCAAGTGGCAGGCTATCAAAGCAAAGGGTGTCTTGGCTGTCAGTGCTGCAAATTTGGTATATCTGAACTTATATATATATATGTGTGTGTGTGTTTTGAAAACAAAAAATCAATATTTCCACACTTGCTCCAACTGAGGTGGGCGTGCAAGTCACCAGGAGCGATGGCAATTATTTGAGGAGTTTTGTCAGTCGAAAGAAGATTGGTCATGCAGTAGCCTGCTGGCAAGTTTGCGTGCTGAACGTGAACACTCAAGGGCTGGCAGCTACAAGCTGATGTCCCGTCAAGTTGCTTGCTTTATATGATCTTTCAAGTTGTGCAACAACTTTCTGGATGCTTTGAGTTTGTTTTATTTTTGATTTTGCAATTAAGGATCTGCTGAAAAAATACCATGGCAACGAAGAATTGGTGAATGGAATCTGCAGCTCAAAGGACATGATGTGGTGATATTGTTTTGAATGCTGCTATTTTGTGCTGGCTATATGCTTTGTTTTCAGGAGCGTGACGGCCAATGGGAATGGAACCCTGACGTCCCAGACTAGAGCTCAGAAACAACCACATGTAGAATCCCAACAAGTTGAAACAAAGATGAAATCTGTGATAATTTGATCTGTTGGGCCCTGACACCCCAAGGTCTGCAGCCCTGACCCAGCCTTGCTGAGGACTTGAAGATGTTCCTTTGCTGGGACAGCACCTCGGAAACATCTTCTCAGAAGGTCAGCCAGTCTCTGTCGGTATCCAAAGAGGGTGGCCTTGACAATGTGACTGCTGGCAGCATGATGCCTTGTGCTTAGAAACATTGTTTTGCAAGTTAATGTTGTTGACATGATTGCATATGTTGATGTTGAAGTCTTTCGAACACATACATTATCTGCTCTACATCAGGTTGAAGCCGACCAACTTGATGCCCACTGGTTTCGAGACAAAGACCCTCTTCGATGGGGAAAAGGATCCCATGCCACCTCTGAAACCTCCAGGTGACAAACCTTCCCGGGGCGAGGGCGAATCTGAAGAGAAGAAACCAAAGAAGGAAAAGAAGCCTCCAAAGGCTAAAACACCAGAACAGGAAGGCAAGAATGTCCCTTGGCAGCTTTCATGAATGGTGGGGTTAATGGTCAATATTAGTAATAAATTATATACAATATATATATATATATATATTTATAGCTTGTCAATCGATAAACACAACTATCAATCTATATATCTGTAGTGGTTATATTTCCCGGAGACACCGCCACCCAAACAGGATTTTGTGTAGATTGCTCAGAGATCTGCTGAGGCTATGTCGACAGCATCTGGGCTGATTCTTGAAGCGAAAAGTTGCTTGGATAAAACAAATCAATTTGCTTGTCATGCTGGCCAAGTGCAAACATCAACATGAAGCACAACCAGCAATATCTTGGATCAATTTCTATGTTTTCATGTGCCTGAATGTGGCATCAACATGAAGGAAATGCTGAACTTTCTGAGGTTGGGGACAAGTTCTTGCGAAGAATGGAGTGTTCCCTCCTGAGGACCCAGGCTGTTCCAGTCTTCATTGGTTTTCAGCCATGTACTGACGAGCCTAGGCCAGAAGCAATGAGGAAAGCTGCACTTGATGATATTGAGAAGCGTCTCCAAACTTTGGAATCAAGCCGTTCCAAACTGGAGGCAGGCTGGTTATGTCAGATCTTGGGTACTTGAGTGTTCAAGACAACAGTACTACCTATAGTGCATTATATTACTAAACTAATCTATATATATATGTATATATATAATAATTTATTATATATATCAAATACCTGAGCATCATTGTCTTGCGAGGCACAGCTGGCTTCGGGAACTACTGGTGACGATTTGCGTCCTGCAATTGAAGAGTTGACTGTGTCCATCGGCACCTACAAAACAGCTGCTTCTAGTGTGAGAAGCCTGCTACCAAAGGCTAAGGCCAAAGCAAAGTCAAAGCCAGAGGCTGCAGCTGCAGAGTAGATGGATGGCCTTGGGCTACCCGCCGTAGGTTTTGAAAGTTGGGATGATATATGGAAAGCGCTTAGATCTTGTTTGCGTTGTTTGCATACCTGTCTCTCTATGTTCAACCTAGGCTGGAGGCATGGGACATAGCAACATGGGATTACAATTATCTCAAAGTTCATGAACCGTTTCATACTTAGCTACATTTTACATTCCCCATTTGCTATTAAATTCGTGTGTACTTCCCCATTAGATATATTGAATGAGATTTATTTCATTGCTACATTATCCATATATATATATATATACTTGCCTCGGCCTGGGAGATGGGTTGCAAGGATCAATGCACCTAGCATTGATGCTGGGTAGAGACGTTGCATTAAATGCAATAAGATATGCGCTGGAGATCTGCCAGAAAAAGGCCAACCCACAGCCTACATCCTACATGATCTATAGGTCGGACTCTTGCAACAAAACACATGTATTCAACTGATTATCAACCACCCCCTGCGCAGATGCCAGCTTCGGTGAACATCTGCTTTCTACACTTGGCCGGGGAGTAGCTTGGGTGCAAGGAGAAGAACCAACCAACATTTTGATTGACTGTTATCCCTGCATGTCAGTTAGATTCCAATGGGGTGGTGCTTGGTGATTCCTGCTATGTGGAATTTATTGAGGCAGCTTCGGCAGCTGGTTTACAAGAAGCGGCCCATGCTGTTGTGAAGGATTCTTGCAAGCATTACCGATAATGGAACAGCTTGATAATGATTTATGTTTTTTGGTGTCTATAAGTCTATAAGCAGTCATGCTCTCAAGCAGGAATGCAAACATATCAGTATTGAGATTATAAATTAGCTAAAGCACATACTGTTCAACAATGTGGACAGGGTGATGGACTACATTGAATATCTGAATGGATGCTGTTAACGTTGGCTGTTGTTCTCTTTAGTTTTGCTGCCAGGAAACCAAAAGCTGAATTGAAAAAATATGATGTAGTGATCACCCATTATTCTTTACTAGCTCAGGAAAGTCAAGGCCACTGCCATGAACTGACGAAGAAGATCGCAAAATGTGGGTGCTATGGGAAATATCCCAACAATGTGGAGCGCGACTTGATGAGCTCATTGGAACTTCCAATTGCTCCTTGGCCGAAATAAGATCGGTGAAGCCTGGCCCCTCATCTTCTTGTCTCTTGGCATCTTCTTTTCTTGTGCGCTTCTTGCAGAACTCTTTTGCCATCAGTGTAGCCCACCATAGCTCAAGCAGGTTTCAGAGTAAGCGCCCAGGTGCCACAAAGAGTTCCAGTGTTAGCACCCTGCCCACTGGTGTAGGCTTGTCCCAGCACCATAAAAGCCCTGGCATCAGTGCTTTTGCACAAGCCCAGGATATGTACTTCGTTGAGCTTCCTGTGAAGGATCTCACCAGTGATGAAGAAAATGCAAAAACAACTGCAAGAATCCCTATGGCATTGCCCCATGAACTGATCTGCTATCTGGTTGTGGCTTTGTCAGCAGTGGTTGGTGGGATTATGTGTCCTTAAGCCCTCCAGGTGTATAAGCCCTTGTTTGCCTTTCATTGTTGGGGGTATCGGTGAAACAACATTCAAAGGCTGGGCCTTCTTGGGGGAAGGATGAACATCAATCTATATCAATCTAAGATAGAAGGCTGGATTAATTTGACCCCTATCCAATTAGGAGCAATTACAAGCACCTTTCACCAATATATTAAAGTAGCAAACAACCTGACACAAAAATCACTCCAGCAGTTTAACCATATGATCTAAGCAAGATGTCCCTTTAATTACAATTTGTATATTTTTTTGAGGTAGCTCAACATCAAACACCTGCCGTTGATGTGCCTTGTTCCCTTTGATACTGAGACATCAGAACCTCATTGCGCCCGAGGATAGTGGCAAAATCAACTATGACCCCAAGGACATTTCAGACTTCTGGGCCCACTGGGAAAAACATGAACCGGTCCAACACCCTGCAACAATTGAGAAAAAACACATGCCAGTGGGCATTGCTGGGGACGATGCCAAATATACACTTGCTGGTGCGAAGTTGATCTGCATGCTGCTGAGTTTCCCCATTCAGACTGTCATGCGAGCCCTGGTTTTTTTGTTTAACCTGTGTTGTACCCCTGAATCCCTCAAGAAGTGAAGTTGGTGATAAGTGCTAGCTACATGTGCATGTTTGTATTGCCTTTCAACCAAGGATTGGACCTGTCACGGTTCCTATTCTTCTGTTTGAGATATGAGCTGTCATTGGGACCAGAGACCCTTGACCCAGTTCTGCGTGTGGCAGCTTGGAGCTTTAACGTGTCTTGGCATTGAGACCTGTTATAAAATTATTGTGCCAGGCATTGTTTACCTTTTAAAAACAAAAACTGATATTTACCCCATCAACACTCAAGATCATGTATATAGATAGATATATATCTATATCTATATTTCTATCTATCTATCGATCGATCTATTTATCTATCTATCGATCGATCTATCTATATCTATCTATCTATATCTACTAACCCACATCAAATCATATCAAATCAGCAACACTGACATCACCTTTGGGTGTCCTTGCCAAGAACTGCAGGCAGCGTATGTTGCGCAGCAACCTACCATCGGTCCATTCGGAGATCGATTGGATCCAAAGCGAGCTAGGCTTGCAGGGAAGTCTATGAGGTGCTGCTATTCCCTGACAGAAATCCGGGGAGACTGGAAGTGGCACCGTGAGCTGTGGTGTCTGAAACGACATTACAAATGCAAAGAGATTTGCCATCTTTGCTTCGCAAGCACAGTTCATGGACCCACCCAGTACTCTGATTGCATTGAGGGGTGACATGTGACATTAACTATATCTCAAGCTGGAAAAACCTGATAAACACTTGTGAACAGAAACCAACACACCATCACTTTAAAAATGTGTGGCCTTCTGTTGGCAAACACTAAGGTACACGATGTTTGAAGACATGCAAAGCTTTCCCAGGATGACCGTGCCACAGTGGTACCTCTACAGCTTGAAAAACTATGTGAACCCACTATGTGTCTCCTGGTTTTGAGTCAAGTCAGATGTTTTGCTGCCTGTTTTTTTTTTCAAATTTGTATCGATCCCAATCAATCATCAGCATTGCTTAGGCTATCACAGGTTTCTGTCCCTGGATGATAAAGTATTGCAGCTGCTTGGCTGAACATACACACACACCCCTGCAGTTCAAATCAACTGATAACCATGACTGTGGCCAGCCAAGCCCACAGACCCTAGCCAGGCATGCATACTGTTCATCTCGGCCTCCTCCAGTTTGCCAACGGAAGCACAATCCATCTCTTGAATGACTACCAGGTCTTCCGTGTCTTGCTTGCAGCCATGGTGTGTGCCAAATGTGCTGGTTCATGTTGGTTATTATTGTTTTTTGTGCATTCTACTTGCCGGTGTTGCCTTCTTAGGTGGAGAAACTTTGAGCGAAAAACTGGCATCCATGACCCGTGAGTTCAACAAATGGTGCCAATCAAACAAGATCAGGCTTGATATCCTCAAGGGTGCATAGGTTTGTTTGAATGTTGCTGTTTGCTCACGGTATATTAATTGTTCAAAACACCATCACAAAACATCTTGAGTTAGTTGATGTGGCTCCCTGACAAGGCATTACCAACACCCCATATGCGCTGCATTGCTCATAGTGAAGACTGGCGATTTCCCAGAACTGCGTATCAAAGCATATGCTGGGAGGATACTGGTAGCCTTTTTACAGCAGAAAATTGCACAATTGGTGAATGATCAAGCGAATCCTACAGAAGTGCTGCTCTTAGTGTATGGAACCCTGACTGCATTGTGCGAGTGGCTTCATTTGGTTGAATCAGCCCAGAGATATCTTTCGGAAGAAGAAGCGAACAACATATGGAACACATCGTTGGTGTTCCTTGCAGGTAATATTGCTGTATTGTTTGTTTGCCCAAACATTTTTGATATGATGACAGCCTGGCCCCATTCAATCCTGAAAGTTGTTCTGCCCTAGTGTGCCGTTTCCAGCCAGGATCTTGAAGCGATGGCGGGCACTGACCAAGTGGTATCAACGTGCTGCAGTTCTACAGTGGCCACTCCGGCCCAAACACCACGCTTCATGGTTCCAAGTTTGGGCGATCATGTTTTAAAACTTTTTTGTTTACTTTTTTATAATTTTAAAGGGATGGTACTCTCATACAATGGCCCCGGGGTGCCTTGAACTCAGGCTTTCCAAGAAATCAATTTGGCAATGGTGGTGACAAAAGTGAACTGCCGCTTCAATCATACGTTCATTGACGAAGATTGCATTGGTGTTTGTAAGGGCTTAGCCCGCAGATGTCATCGACGACTATTGGAGCTTCGAGTATTGGGAAGATTCATGCTGCGACTCAAGACATTGAAACACAGAACCTTCACCCCAGTACGCTCAGCGCGAGCTGTGATCAAAAAAATGAGGTATGGGCATGTGTGGTATGGGTGAAATTGCCCCCCAAAAAGTCATATATGACTTTATGGTTTTTATGACTTTTTATGACTTTTTATGGCTTTTTGAATGTAGTTGTTTTTCGCCTACGGAGCCATCATATAACCCAATGTTGTTCCCACAGCCAACGTTTGTGAATGTTAATGTTATTTGCCTACGTTCGATCCCCTGGGGTTATCAATCATCCAAGGCCCCGCAGCTCAAGCTGCCAGTACATCGGGATCAGCACCTTGGGCACAGTATTTGAGGAGAGTGACCGCATACGCCTGCATGGTCTTCGGAGTTTGCAATCCGGG
>Ga0126342_10009347_pt1 | contig 17574 bp, 25 predicted proteins | sample Cyp1metagenome_FD_92528 | JGI IMG/M metagenome (GOLD analysis project Ga0126342, IMG submission 92528) | Coral microbial communities from Lord Howe Island, Old Settlement Bay, Australia - Cyphastrea 1 metagenome | ecosystem: Host-associated > Invertebrates > Cnidaria > Coral ... | reverse complement strand
TACATACATACCACCATCGTCCCTCCATCACTCTCATACTTCCTCTTCCCTTCTCGCTTTCTCTGCTCAGTCTAAGTCTAAAGAAGTTGGTAACATGTGGGGTTATCCGGTCCTTTAATTTGTTGTTTTGCCTGCATCTGAGGGCATCCAAATTATTCCCACAAACTTTGCTACCAAGGCGTCACACGGGCGTATGTTCGTGACCCAGTAGATTCTCATGCATTTTATGCCCTCTTGCAACGTTGGGTTTGCATGTACATATTTTGCCGAGTTGTTGGCAGTTGCAGGCACGGAAATTCGGAATTAGATGATCTATCTAGCAGGGAATTCAGTAAGGAACCTATTTTTCAGTTGTACTCTTTCAAGTCGTGTCAACTCGTTTGCCTTTCGAGATAGATGAGTTTTGATTGCAAAACAAAACACAAATTTACAAGTCCATCAATTTAGTTTTACCCCAGCAGATTTTTGTTCCTGCAGTCCCCATTCTGCAGTCCCCGGTCTGCTCCATGGTTTGCCTCCTGCATGTAAGGCACAGGCCTACGGGCAATCGGGGAAGCACTCCTGAGTGCAAATCGTTTCTGAGGGGCGTTTGTGATCTTGAGAGGGGGAAAAAAGTTGCTCCGGATGGGAAAGAGAACTCGTCGCCTCATTAGTTGGTGAAGTCAGTGTGCCATAATCATCATCATCCCTGTGCCATTCCGTTGTCAGTTGCCTCTGCAAGCGTTTGGCATACATTGCATACATTGCGCGCATTGCATGCATTGCATACATTGCAAACATTGCATACATTGCCATACACGCCATACATACCATGCATACCATACATACCATACGTACCATACATTACCATACGTACCATACATACCATACATGCCATACATACCATACGTACCATACATTACCATACGTACCATACATACCATACATGCCATACATACCATACATTACCATACATATCATACCATACCTAACCTTGCCTTACCTTGCCTTACATTACATTACCACACATACCATACATACCATACATGCCATACATGCCATGCATACCATACATTACCATACATGCCATACATGCCATACATTACCATACGTACCATACATGCCATACATGCCATACATACCATACATTACCATACATACCATACATACCATACATACAATACGTACCATACATTACCATACGTACCATACATACCATACATACCATACATACCACACATACCATACATACCGTGCATACCATACATACCATACATTACCATACGTTCCATACATACCATACATATCATACATACCATACATTAACATACATACTTTACTCACCATACATTACCGTACATACCACACATACCATACATATCATACCATACCTAACCTTGCCTTACCTTGCCTTACATTACATTACCACACATGCCATACATACCATACATGCCATACATGCCATGCATAATTTACATTACCATACATGCCATACATGCCATACATGCCATACATATCATACATTACCATACATGCCATACATACCATACATTAACATACGTACCATACATTACCATACATACCGTACATACCATACATACCATACATACCATACAATACCATACATACCATACATACCATACATGACATACATACCATACACTACCATACGTACCATACATACCATACATATCATACATACCATGCAGACCATGCATACCGTACATGCCATACATTACCGTACATATCATACATACCATACAGTACCGTACATACCATACATACATTACCATACATACCATACATGCCAGACATACCATACGTACCATACATTACCATACATTACCATAGATTACCATACATACCATACATACCACACATACCATACATACCATGCATATCATACATAGCATACATTAACACGCATACTATACTCACCATACATCACCGTACATACCACACATACCATACATACCATACCTTACATTACTTTCCAACACATTACCATACATTATCATACGTACCATACATACCATACATATCATACATACCATACATTAACATACAGACTTTACTCACCATACATTACCGTACATACCACACATACCATACATACCATACCTTACATTACATTCCATTACATTACCATACGTTACCATACCTACCATACATACCATACATGCCATACTTTACATCACATAACAATACACTCAATGAAGGGTTGTGTGAGACTTTACATCACATAACAATACACTCAATGAAGTGTGATGTGAGACTTTACATCACATAACAATACACTCAATGAAGGGTGGTGTGAGACTTTACATCACGTAACAATACACTCAATGAGGGGCAGTGTGAGGCTTTACATCAAATAAGAATACACTCAAGGAAGGGTGGTGTGAGACTGCAAAACGCATTGTAATGGCTGCATGAACGTTGCATGGGGCTTGTGTTGGGGAGGAAGCCGGAGCACGGAACCATGCGTTTTTCCGTGTAAAGTGGTTGCAGGTTAATCAGTAACCACCACCACCAACAACAACATCAGTTTGCGCAGGCCAATTTGCGAGGTGCTTAGCAGTGCCTGAGTCCATGTGATCTGCAAACACAAGGCACCTCAATATCGACGGGGGCTTGGCCGCCCCACGGTTGTACAGTAAGTCCTGGGGCCCAAGGACCATGATCGACATGGTGACAATGCATTTCATGGTCGACATGTTGGCCCATGTGACGTGGAACCAGCTTGTGCCCGACCATGCTCAAAGTGCCGCTTACGTGCTAGTTCACGGAGTGCACGGGGGATGCGCGGCAGAAGACAAAACAACCAGGACTTCGCGGTAAAGTGGACAGCTGGCCATCACAGACTGGTCAAAAACTGGGGTTCGCAGGTCTTCCAAGGCAAGTAAGTTGAGGTCCTGCTGGATCTTGCTTCCAAGGTCCCTGTAGGTATTGTCAGGTTTCTTGAAAAGCTCCCGTTCCGTTCAGGATCACGTCCCGACAAGCAACTTGTTAATGTAATAAGCACTTCCAAGCTTTCTTTGGCCGCGAGCGTTGAAGTTTGGCTCAAGCTCTCCCTGTTCCTTGTTGTCATTTGTCATCATGGGCGCGCCACGCGTGCTTCTTCAAATCACGGGCGTGGGGCGTGCCGCTGGCGGAGTCACTTTCAATGTCAAAGTGGCGATGGAGTCGGGCCCCTGTAAGGAAGTTCAATGTTTCTTTCCTTTGGGTCCGGGGCTCTGGCTTTGTTGCATAGCGTGCCCTTGTGTGAGAGTCAGAGTGTTCACAAACTGAGGTGAAGCCGGGCTCGAGACAATGAGGGAGCTGGCAGATCAGGATGTGCTGGGGATGGGCCACGGCATTCAAACTCAGTTGAGCTGATTGCCTTTGTTTCTTGCGTGGCGCGGTGCCGCGTGCAATTTTAAGAAGTTAAAAAGTCCTTGACCGAAAATTGTTCTCCAACAACGTGCGCTAATGGGGTCTTCAGCCAAGATAAGCTCCGGTGTGGACTGGCGCAGCTCCCATGGAAGGTTCCGGAAAGTTCAAGGCAAGGTACCAACTTGGAACCTGCTCGCAGTAACACCAAGGAAAGTCCCCGTGTAAGGCCTGGTGCGGTTCCCAAGTACGGCTCTGAGCAAGGCCCCCAAGGGCGATTCAAGAAAGTTTTGGTGCGGCCCCCAGGTTTCCGGACCAACATCAGGGCGCGCACAGGTTCTGCAGTTCTCACGTCAGGTTCCGCGAAACAATGTGCACGACGCGTTGGTCTCTGTGTGCGGCGGTTGCGGCTGTGGTCGTTTTATCCGCGAATTGGTTCCTCCTCTGTGTTCTGCAACGAGTAGTTGTTTCTGTGTGCGTAGTTTTTTGCGTTTCTGGAATCTGTGGTTGCAGATCGCATTGGAATGGCTGCATGATTGTTGTCATCTGGTGTTGCAATATGCGTAGATACATTCGGGTTAGCCGCGTCATGCTGCAAAGTGCATTGAAATGGCTACATGAATGTTTTATGGGGTCTGTTTTGGGGAGGAAGCCGGAGCACGAAACCTTGTGTTTTTCCGTGTAAAGTGGTTGCAGCCGGCGGTAAAAGGTACCTCCTGTGTGCGGCGGTTGCGGCTGCGGTCGTTTCATCCGCGAATTGGTTTCTCCTCTGTGTTCTGCAGCGAGTGGTTGTTTCTGTGTGCGTCGTTCTTTGCGTTTCTGGAATCTGTGGTTGCAGATCGCATTGGAATGGTCGATGAATGTTACATGAGGTCTGTTTTGGGGAGGCAGCGGGAGCACGAAACTTTGTGTTTTTCCGTGTAAAGTAGATGGAGCCGGCGATGAAAGGTACCTCCTGTGTGCGGCGGTTGCGGCTGCGGTCGTTTTATCCGCGAATTGGTTCCTCCTCTGTGTTCTGCAACGGGTGGTTGTTTCTGTGTGCGTAGTTCTTTGCGTTTCTGGAATCTGTGGTCGCAGATCGCATTGGAATGGCTGCATGATTGTTGTCATCTGGTGTTGCCATGTGCGTAGATACACACGGGTTTGCCACGTCATGCTGCAAAATGCATTGTGATGGCCGCATGAACGTTGCATGGGGCCTGTGTTGGGAAGGAAGCCGGAGCACGAAACCTTGTGTTTTTCCGTGTAAAGTGGTTGCAGCCGGCGATGAAAGGTACCTCCTGTGTGTGGCGGTTGCGGCTGCGGTGGTTTCATCCGCGAATCGGTTCCTCCTCTGTGTTCTGCAATGAGTGTTTGTTCCTGTGTGCGTAGTTCTCTGCGTTTCTTGCATCTGTGGCTGCAGATCTTATTGGAATGGCTGCATGATTGTTGTCATCTGGTGTTGCCATGTGCGTAGAGAGATGCAGGTGTGCTACGTGATGCTGCACAATGCATTGTAATGGCTGCATGAACGTTGCATGGGGCTTGTGTTGGGGAGGAAGCGGGAGCACGGAACTTTGCGTTTTTCCGTGTAAAGTGGTTGCAGCCGGCGATGAAAGGTACCTCCTGTGTGCGGCGGTTGCGGCTGCAGTGGTTTCATCCGCGAATCGGTTCCTCCTCTGTGTTCTGCAACGAGTGGTTCTTTCTGTGTGCGTAGTTCTTTGCGTTTCTTGACTCTGTGGTTGCAGATCGCATTGTCGTGGCTGCGTCACGATTGTCTTTTGCAGCTGGATCTCGTAATTTTCCTTTTCAAAGTCCCTTTTAAAAAGTGCTTCAAAATTGTCTTTTTTTCGCTTTGGCGTCGAAATATCCGGTTTTGGAGCTGCAATTTCCGACGCCGTTGCGCGTAGTTCTTTTGTGTTTTGCAATTCAGTGTCTGCTGATCGCATTGAAATGGCTGCGTCAAGGTTGCTTGGTGCCGCGGCTGCATGCGTAATACTTTTGTCTTTTGCAGCTGGATTTAAATAGTATTGGAGTGGCTGCATCAAGGCTGCGATAGCGATTTGTCAGCAGATTTTCCAATTTTGGCGCTGTTGATTTTCCTTGTAAAATTCCTTTCAGAAAGTGCTTCAAAATCGTATTTTTTTGCTTTGGCGCCGAGATCCATCCGGTTTTGGAGCTGCAATTCCTATTGTCATTATGTACAAGAAAGCTTCTCTGTGTAGTTTGTTTTCTGTAAAGGCGTGCTGTGTGTAAAAGATTTTGTGTGTAAACGCTTGCTGTGTGTAAAAGCTTCTCTGTGTGTAAAAGCTTCTCTGTGTGTAAACGCTTGCCATGTGTAAAGCCCTCTGTGTAAAAGTGTTCTGTGTGTAAACGCTTCATTGAGTATAAAGTCTCACACCACCCTTCCTTGAGTGTATTCTTATGTGATGTATAAAGTCTCACACCACCCTTCATTGAGTGTATTGTTATGTGATGTCAAGTCTCACACCACCCTTCATTGAGTGTATTGTTATGTGATGTCAAGTCTCGGGCCACCCTTCATCGAGTGTATTGTTATGTGATGTCAAGTCTCACACCACCCTTCATTGAGTGTATTGTTATGTGGTGTCAAGTCTCACACCACCATTGATTGAATTTGACATTGATGAAAAGGATGAAATCCGAGTGACGGTGGTGAAGTGGACTAGACCTTCTGCGGCGACCATCACATCACGGGAATTTGGCTCAAGATGAGGCTCATCGGTGCCCGAACCCCCCGGGGTAGCTGGGCCCGCCCGGCCCGCTCTCCCTGGTTGACGGATTGCGAATATCTGAATGCAATCCTCAACTGTACCTCTCGGATTGTAAGTCCCACGGTTGGTGCTAGGCTGATGCAGGTGAGCGACATGAAGCATTTCCTTGGTGATTGGTTGCTGAGTTCAGAAGATCTTTTTCTCTTGTCAACGATTGTTCTCTCCATGTGTTTGTTAATTTCAATGTGGCTTCCTGATTCCTTGCGCCAAAGTGCTCACTAGTCCTCTAAGCTTGGTGACTGGCGTTAGGTGCTTGGTGCTATTCCCTGAGACAGCCAAGTGACAAGGATGTTTTTTTAGGGGTCACCAACAGTTGGACCAACAGGTATGCTGTGGCCCTTACAATGGAGCAGCGCCGATGCTTCGCTATGAGTTTGAAACAATTCCCCACTCCAGCGTTGGAGACATGGACCCGAGCTACTACAGCATCTTTTCTGGTGAAGACTGGCAGGATCTGACAGGTACAGATGGCACCCATGACAGCGAGAATCTTTTACTGCAGATGATCTACAAAGAGCGCATGGACGTTCCTTGCCATGTTGATCACTCATTGGCACCATTGGGGATGTTACTTTTTCGTGAGCATAATTTCGCCATTGTTTTGATCAACATCTGTTACAAAAGGTTTGTGATGGCACAATGCAAACTCATGATCATAAGTCAGGGTCACTGATCATCACATCCTTTTTATATATAGACAATAGGGCAAACTTTGCGCAGATTTGATTTGATTCTTGCACATAGCAAAGTGTTGCTGGCTCAGGTGACGGCCTATCTGGATGGTCTTATACACGCACGGGCCCGGCTGGCGCACGGCGCATGCAAATTCTATATGAAAAAGGTCTTATAGTATATCCCTAAGGCAACTCTCGCCCCGCCTCGTGCGGGTACTACTGGTACGTACGTATAATATTTACATATATATATATAGATAGATAGATAGATAGAGAGATAGAGAGATAGAGAGATAGAGAGATATATGTAGAGATATAGATAGATATCATTTCATATTCAAATGTATTCCCAATTTATTTCACATTCCTGTTCTATGCATATATAAATATATGTATATCATAAACGTATCCGTTTGAATGTTGATCTCACCCGAAGCCAAGCTCTTTGCCTGAACTTAAGCTGCATGTCTCTATCATTCGATATCACTGATGTCACTATTCATCCGTTCCGTCATTCCATCCCAGCCAAGCCAATTCCATGAGTCCTCACTTTATTATGTTTTGGTCAACCCCTTTGCTCCATCGTCTCATCCAAGCAGGCACTTCCATCCCGACATGACCGCAAAAGCCTTCGGTTCTTTATCCCAAACCTGTGCACTAAATTGATTCAACACTGTTTCTAGATACAGGGGTTTCTGGGATTTAGCACTAAATGAACCATGGCCTCCATAGCCAAAAAGGGTACTTCATTATGACTCACCAAGGCTGGAGCCGGACCGCGCCTCCAGCGCTCAACCACTAACGTCCCCTCTGGATCCCAAAAAAAATCAAGTCACAAAGGGGACGCGGAACATTGCGTCATGGTTGTGGTTGTGGTTGTGGTTATTATTATTATTATTTATTATTGTTGTTGTTGTTGCTGTTGCTGTCCTCGTGTTCGTCTTCGTCCTCGTCTGAAGCTAATGATGGTTGTGTTCACAACCTCTCTGCCCTGGCGCGCTCCCCCTTGCTGTCGGCCAGGGTTGGCGGGAATATGTGGTTTACAAAAACCTCTAGACGCGGGGAAGGGGGCTAATGTCACTTCTAAAACCCTGGACATGTTCTGCATGTCATTGGTGCGTTGCCCAACATATTGCTGACATGGCGGTTTTTGCACTAAACACACCGAAACATTGCATTTTAATATCAGTTGCTGTTGCTGTTGTTATTGTTTTTCTTCTTGTTCTTGTTTTTGTTCTTGTTTTTGTTAAAGTTCGTGTTTTTGTTTTTGGTTTTGTTTTTGTTTTTGCTGTGGTTGTGTCACAAACTCTTCTTCCCTTACGCGCTCCCCTTTGCTCCGGCCGGGGTCGGCGGATTAACCAGTAGCAAATGATTAAACTGATTGAATCTGATTGGTTGATCAATGAGTTATAGTAACCTCCCGAGAATGATCGCAGGCGACAGATGTCACAGCGTGTCTCAGGCATTGGAAGATGGAGACCATGATGAGGCCACGGGGCGCACGGGGGTTCCTGCTCCACACGCAGTTTATGGTGGACAAATAGAATCCCAAAAAGGTTACATAGTTACAACATGTTACAACATCTTGTAACCAATGTTGGAGCACGTTGGACCTTACAGGGAATAGGTTCAAGAGGCATTCAGTTTGCACGGATTCTATAGGTACTGCGAACAGTGCACACAAACAGTGCACATCCATGTGACCTGATGTGATTTCCCTGGGTTGTTGGACTCTTACGGATGGAGCAGTGCCAGGTGTCTTCGTGGCTGGCATATTGGATCACCTTCGCAGCCTTCACTTTGTTGGAAGGTCTGATGGGCACCTTTCAGACAGGCTTAAGATGTCCTCGCAGCACGTTTCAGAAAGATGGAAATGAACTGCTGAAGATGAAGTGCTGTTCATTTCGGGAATAAACCAAGCATTTGGAGGTCCACGCCCAAAGTGAAGTCCGTGAGGTGCCAGTGCCAAGCTGATGTTCTGGCTGCCGTTCTACTACGTGATGAGGCTCGGGGAACAGGGAGACAAGGTCGGTTGGTTGACACCATGAATTGATCGTAGAATCTCGGAAGAAATTTGAGCTCATGAATACTTATCTCCTGATTCCTATATATTCATGGTATATGTTCATACTAAATGTTCATACTATATGCATCTAGATGCCTTCACCAGACCGATGATTTGACGGATCTTCTGGCTCCACCTGTAAAGTCCGCTGACTTGTCCACTTTTTAATTTTTTTCGTCGAGTGCCAATGGCCAATCTGATCTGCAAACGTTCAAAGAATTTCAAAGATGATGTGATGATATGTGATGTTCAGCTGCAAAAGCAATAGTTTGAGTAGTTTGATAACCCGACCCATGGGAAGCCTTTCTTGATCCGATTTCGCCTCAAGGCTCGCATTGATCATGTGGCTCTTTCTGCCCGCGACACGGGGAGCACAGGTGCTGCGCTGTAGCAGCAAAAGTTCAACTTGACAACCCAATGCTCCATTTCAGGGTGGTGAGACAATATCAGTTGTTCAGAATATTTCAGCATCAAGAACTGGATGTAGAGTTTAAAGTCTTAGCACATTCCTGTATACGTGTACTTTTAATCCCAGCTACGTCGGAAATCAAGCCGCCCGTTGAGTCAGCAGTTACTTCTGGTGGGTTTTTGGGCCTGCCGCATAAAAACTGAACTTCTCATTTCGCAAAACCTATGTACTGTACACAGGCTTTCCGGTGATAGTTTCGCCATTCATCGCCGTTCACATTTTTTTGGCGTATGGCATATGGATTTGTCTGAAAATAGGACACCCCATTCCATTCAATGGCAAGTCACCCTGTTCCCTCTTATATGATGGCTATTTGAAGGGTAGTGGCTCGTTTTCAGCCCCAAATATCATATTGGTTGACATATGTGAATTTATAGTCTGGTATTTCGCACTATTTTCCATATTTTGTTTGGTTTTATACCCAATATATACCCAATATATGATATAACCCCCATAATCTCCATAGATCCTCCGAAAGCGGCCAGGCTTTGTACCGATGGGCCGTGGCACCGGTACTACGACGCTACCGACCACAAGTGGACGCAGCTTTAGCTAGGTGGGAGAGCCAAAAAAGGTGAAACTCGCTGTAACCAACAAGATTTATGGGATACATCAGCAAAATTCTGTGATGTTGCCAGATATGGTTACTTCCCCTGCCTGAAATTCGGGAAAAAAACCTGCTAAGTGATGGTCGATTTCCAGGAGGAGCAACGTTTTTGCTGTATTTGTAGTATCGACGTTCAGAATTCGTTCAGCCACATCCTTGTGAATATGAAAACTTAGCTATCCTCATGACAGACGTGTCCCTTCTATGCTCTCTGACTCGAGTGAAATTAGCTGCACGATTCATGCGACACCTGTGAATATACACAATTGTCACAATATGTTGAAGCATCTCAAAGTTTCCATCAAGATCCTCAAAGATTCTTGAGCCACCATGCACCCACGCATCCACCGCTCCTGGAATCCCGTGACTTCCGGCGGTTTCTGCTAGGTCAGCGCAACAACTGTGTCACCCTGCCTCGCTTCATGACATGAGCCCATGGCTAGAGCCAGAGCAACAGTCATCCTTCTTCCTATGCGTGGCCGGGCTTTGGTGCTTTCCGCCTCTTCCTCCCAATGTTTTTGGTAGTGATGTGAACCGCTAGAAAGAAATTCAGATGGATGTGCTTCATTCGGCATGATTGAAGACGTTTGTGATGGACCACCATCCTTTGGCATGCGAGAGAGCTTGACCACAAATCAGGGCAGACATTATGACTTCTATCGGTTTGATAGCTAAGCTGTGGGTGGATGCTCTTGATCTGGTTTGCGCTTGCAGTGAAGATTTTCAGGGTTCTTCAAGCATTTGAGTTTCAAGAGCGGCCCGTAAAACGGATCAGAACCCAAAATCCACAAAGTTCCGAAAGTGGCCCATGCTTGCATGAAAGTGAGCCCCCGACATAACAGGCGGCTCATTCAGCACTGAGAAGTTGCGGGAAGCGTTGAGGAGCAAAACTGGTGAGGCCAACTTGCAATCACTTGGGAGGTTTGGGGATATCTTGTGGTAGTTCATCGAAAATGGCACAGGCACCTCAGTATTCAAGTGAAAAAGTGCGTAGAAACCAGCAACAACAGAAGCGGAGGTCCTACCACTAGGCCAGTTGGAGGGATAATTACTATTCCATTCTTGTTTGCATTGGGACACTGGTCCAGGTGCTAGGAGGGTGTTACTCTGGGTTCAGCAGTCCTTGCACTCCGGCTCCTTGCTGCTCCACAGGCCCCGAACTGCAAGATTGAGGACAGCCCAGCATGAAGGGTCATGTTATCGCCAAGTATTGGCATGTTGTGGTAGACAAGGCAGATGGTCTCCGAATAAGTACCATTAAGTACCTCTCTTTTTTAGTAGGTTTGTCTCAAAATGGAGGATACAGGATACCCATGGATACCCCCCACATTGCCTGATATATCATGGATCAACCATGGAATCTCCCATGGTAAATCCCTCCAAAATTTGAAACATCGATAAACCAGGGAGGATTTTTTGGACACCGCAGGAGCTGATGGCACAAGAGTTGGCGAAGGCAGCTGCCAGTCGCTTTGTTGGACAGGCCGGGCTGCGCACAAACCTCTGGAGATTTGTTTCTTTTTTGGGGGGTATGCAAAGAAGATGTATATCTATGTTCTATGATGTTCTATGCATATGTATGTATATGTATATGTATGTATATATATATATCAATAAATATTCAAAGGCTCTGAAGGCAGTTCAACTTCAGATTGAAAGTATTTCAACGGTGGAACAGCCCAAAGGGCTCTGGCAGGTAAGTTCTCGTGCCAGAACGGCTTCACCTAGGTGGGCATGGACTGACCTCGGACGAGTGGCGCAACAGGGTAGTTTCTAAAACTTTATAGCCGTTGATCTGAATTTCTGGTTATTTCCTCTGCCGATTTGGAATGAGATTTAGAATCGCCTGGATTTGCTATGTTTCCTGTCTATTTGCGCAAAATGCGTTATTCAGACACGCCGAGCAAACCAGCGACCACCTCAAAATGGTGATACTTTGGATCAGGTGAGCAAAAGCCTCTTAAAGCTTAAGGTCCCCAACATAGATTGATGGGCTCGGGGAAGTGAGGGCCCCTACCACATGGAAACTAATCACTGAAAACTCTTGGGTAATTCAAAATATGATCAACTTTGACTGTCACGAGTACTTTTTTTGGTTCTTCCCAGCAACAGGAAACCATCCCAATCTGCAGGCCAAGTCCCATGCGGAGTGAAGGTCGAGAGGAAGCTGCGAGTGTCAAGTGACGCCAAAAAATATGGTGCCAGGAGGCTGAGGTTTGCCTCCAATTTCCATTCCATTGTGTGCGGAAATTCCCAATGTGCGATGCAAAAAGTTCCCCAAATTAGTGGTGAAACCACTGCGATGAAAAAAGACTGCATGTTAATTTGCCCTCGGCATACCGACCTCTGGGGACAGCGGCAGCTCAGCGTGCAGCGCCTGCAAAATCAGGTGAAATGGTGGTTTGCAAGAGTTGAAGGGCTTAGCATCACAACATAATGGTGATATGATAGGATATGATTATGTCCATAAAATGTTGGTGGTGAACAGTTACGTTTTTTCGGATCCAGGTGACTTTACGCGTGAAATGAGGCTTTGCATTTGCTCAAATGGCTGAACTCCAACTGTGCTGCTTTCACGGTCACTGTGCCCGCAGGATTTGGGCTAAATAGCTACTACTAATACACATATGCAAAGCCATCAACGACGTGCCGGCATGAGTTGCTGACTGTCAGCTGCAACAAAGAATGTGTGTTGTAACTTGGTTCAAAAATCCGAGAAGATTTTCTTGAATAATAAGTAGGATGTCGTTTCCAAAGCTGATTTGTTCATGCTCTTCTTTTTCCGATGCACAAAACAAACTAGTAGGACACTTGGGGCAAGACAGTATGTCGAAGCAGTCGGAGCACTACAAGTCAACGTTTGACTTCATTGCAAGTCAGCAGCGCGGTGTTTCATCATTTGAATTGACTGGTGTCTCATTCCATGGACAAAGACGTGCCTGGGATGCAAGGAAGCGAAGTAATGCTGTGGACGTGTAAACCTTTGGGAAGGCTAGGCTGTCCCGTGTAGAGTCGTTGGATTTCGCATCCAAACGCCTGCTTATGTGGGATAATATGACCACGATGATCAGGTGGATGTGTTTCTCAGCCCTTTGAAGAAAAAATGGCTTACGGCTTTCGTTAAGCTTAATCATAAGAGCCCTATGGGAGAGAGAATCCTTGTCATTGGGGTCCAATTCAAACCAACTCTTTCCCCGGGAGCATGCTTGTCTTATAGGCGCCTCAAGCTAGCCTAGTCATTCACGAGGGTTTGCATATTTTTGCATCTTCAATTCCCAGGTTTAAACGTGGCTTAAAGTTCCGCAGCCCACTGGGAACTGAGGTGCCGGATGAGAGCGCCGATGCTGCACCTGCGGAGCATGTGGCTGCAGAACCTGTGACACCTGAGTCTGAAACCCAGATGGCTGTCGAAGAATGTGAAGATAGCCCACTTGGCCACTTCTTTCAGTCACATTGGAAGACACTGGGCCCAATGCAAGTGAGATTCACTGGCCAAGTCCATCTTCCAATCATTTCTAATCCTGCCAATGGCAAGCCGGCAAGCCATCGCAATGGCAAGCCAGGCCGCCCAATGCCGAGCCGGTGGATACGGTGGAAACTGCGGAGCCCGTGGAAGCAGAGCCACCGCCAGAAGCTCCAGCACCAGAGCCACAGGCACATGCTCCACGTGCTCCACAGATCGACAGATTCTGTATATTCTATGCATGCAGAGCTTGAGCCAGAGCTATCAAATTGCATCAAATAAGTTCAAGAGATTCAAAAATGAGACAAAATGCCTAAAAGACATATTTATCTCCTTTTTGTATCATCAGGAATGGCTGTTGGAGAATTGTTTCACCCGTTCTTTCACACTGCGCCAGATTAGAAGACGCCTGGCGATGCAATCTCCCGGCTTTGGCCGTGGGACCCAGTGGCTGTGGTTTGCCCATGCCGATTGCATGAAATTGAGGTGATTGCTGATGAAACTTATGATGATGATGATGATGATGATGAGGATGAGGATGAGGATGAGGATGAGGATGAGGATGAGGATGAGGATGAGGATGAGGATGAGGATGAGGACGACGACGACGACGACGACGACAATGTTGAAACATCATACAACGGAGTGGAGCAGATGAAACATCCTACAACCACAATGAGTTCCAAGCGCTCAGCACCGAAGGCTTCCCTTGGGGATTTCCTCAGGTCAGAATTTGTACGGCAGATTAGATTTCAGATACATCGGAGGGATCAACCAGGATATTACCACGATATCAACCATGTTTTCCCATCTGGCAGAATTCAGGTGTCATCGCCCGAGCAGCGCGGGAAGCTGCTGCAGCCACGCCAGTCTTGGAAGATCCATATTGGGTTTGGAGCTGAGGGGTTGAGGTCAAGAGCTGCACCAAAAGAATGGAATAGATGAAAGGAATAGACCTATATGATGGCCTATTCGATGGCCTGAAATGTTCTATGTTGCCTATATGTACAGTATCTTATTACTAATCTATTGTGAAGTGCGTTGGGTGATTGGCAAGCCGCATGTCCGGGCTGGGTTTAGCCACATCATCCCAGGGCTCAATCTGTGGATATCAAAAGGTTTCTTCACGGACCTGTTGGAATATTGCGGAGGTAAAACTCCGGGAGTTCTTTAGGAAAACCATTAAGCCAAGCCCAAAATTATTTTTTTGGCGCAGTTGGGCTGGGATTTGATTTTGTGGACACTTCAAACAGCCATATAGTTATTATAGTATATTATAGTTATCAATAGTATAGGATATCATACCGGATTCCAGGAGGTGTAAATTGAGAACCCTTGAATTGGTTGCAGAAATCCCAAGAGTGTTCAGTGTTCGTTCAGTGTTCCCTAGATGTTGACCTTCCCTTCCACATCACAGGTGCCTAAGGAGGAGGCCCCGGGAGTTGCATCCAAAAGATATCGTGGGTTCCGACTGCACCACAATTTTCACATTCCGATGTGAATATGTTGTGAATACGTGAATAGGAGAATATGATAAAATATGTGAGTATATGTGAGTATGATAGAATCCGCCAGCTATTTGCCATTTCCATCCAGGACCACCGAGAGCACAACGATGCAAAGGAGCGGTCTTGAGCCCAGACATGGATCGACGGTGTGCCACAGGTCCGGTGAAGTGACGTAATCTTTCCAGATCTGATTCAATTGCACCTATCCACTCTGCACCTGGTGGACAGAAATCGGTTAGGATTCCGTACTTAGAGGGTCCCCAAAACAGATCTTGAAGAAAAGCAATCCGCAATGTGGACAGTGAAGGATAGTTCCAATGAGCCCCCTATCAACTGATCAGTGGCTAGCTTGGCCACATAGATATTACATAATATTGCAAAGTTTGCCTGTTGGTGAGATCCACTGTTGCTCAATAAAGAACATATCATGTGCATTTGTCCACATTGATCTCAAAACAACATTTTTTGGGCTCATGAAATACCAATTTCAAATGGGTGGTTCATAGTTCTTTATTGATATTTGAATGGTATGTGAATGAATTATGGGTTAATGAAGCAATTTGTGTGTCCATTTTGAGCCCCATTTTTTCAGCGAACTCTGCGATCTCCGGCGCAGAGGCTCCGGAAGGTAGCCATCCTGGTCCTCAGCGGGGTCGATGAAGGCATTGCATCTGGCGGCATGTGAAGAAGGATTTAATGGCATTAACAATGACATTAACAATGACACAATGACATTAAGAATGGCATCAACAATGGCATTTGTTTCGTTATCATTTTACATTCAGTTTTTCTTGACTCAGTGGACTCATTTTGTCAGCCGCCCCATAAGTACTAGTTACTAGCAACTCCCCGTGGTCAGACTGCTAAAAAATTACCCACATGGCTGTTACTAATTGCTACTAACTACGATTAAGTACTATGAATGACTATTGAACATATTGAACATATTGAACTATTATTACCCCATCATGATTATGTCGCGTGTCGTTGCCGTTCCTTGCTTGGTGAGGTATGAAGCTATCAGACTTCATGGATCGCCTTGAGCAGCTCCATCCCGAGGCACTGTTGGGTGCCATTTGTTGACCCCTAAAAGAAGTCTCTTGGGAGCCACTGGGTCTATTTATTTACAATATGTTTGTGGGTATTTTTATCGTTTTCATCTTGGTTTACTTGTGACACGGGTTTTTCAGACACGGCATTTCAGTCCGGCAAAGCGGCAAAATGTATGTAACCGACCCATAGTCCATAACCAATGGATCCAATGGATCCAGGCAACCCGAACCAATCATTTCTGTTGCCCCTGTGTTGCCCCTGATCATCTCTTGCTTTCTGGGCCACGAAAAAGCCTCCAAGGCCAAGAATGATCTGTCGCTGTCCGCAACTCGGGTAAAGATACCATCAAGGCAAATGACTGGGGTCTGTGGAAAAGAATGCTGTGTATTTGTTTTTATGTGTTTCTGTGTTGCCAGTGCAATCGAACAGATGTCAGAATGGGACTCAGGTGCAACTTCCCCTCGGAGAAGGAGATGATTGAGGCTGCAATGCCCATACGTTCCAGTATGTTCCAGTACAAATGAACTGTTCCGTTCAGAAAGACATACTGCGGAGGTGTCGCCAACGTGGGGAAAAACTCGTTTGGCTACAGTTCGATGACTGAGTGTCATTTTTTGACATCCAGGGTGAGAAAGTCCAGACTGGGCAATGCCGAAATGAGTTCATTTGAGTCTCGTGTTTTCACCTGTCAAAATCAGATGGAATCTGATTTGATGATGTTTGATGATCAGCTGACAACACACCCAAACTCGAGTTCCACATCTACCCTGAGAGTCAGAGGTAGTTCCCCAGTTCCTTGCATCCATGGCACAGATGTGCAGGCCATGCCAAAAATCGCTCGAATAGACCAAGCGGATGGAGAGGCACCAGCATTTGACCTGATCATATAAAAATAACAAATGAGTGTTCCGGGCAAGTATGCTCAGGATAGAGATATAACTTTGATATAACTTGATATATTTCATATCGCTTGTCACAACTCATTAACCCACTTTTTTCTGAACCTATTTCTTGGGATAAGGATTTGCCTGATGTTTTTGGGTTCAGGACCGAGTGTTCCCTCTGGAGCTTGCCGAGGCGCTGGATAAATTGCTAAATCCAAGATGTGAAGGCTGAAAACCAAAAGGTTTCCAAAAGTGGTTGAAAGATTGCTACTGGGGTGGACATCCCCAAAATGAACATGAAACCATCATGAAGCCCTATTTGGAGATGTTCAGGAAACAATGTGTTTTTCCCCACCTGCCAGGTGAGGGTTGTTAGATTTTATGTCAGTTGCTTCCTCCTCGTCCTCCTCCTCATCCTCCTCGTCCTCCTCCTCCTCCTCCTCTCCTCTCTTCTCCTCTCCTCTCCTCCTCTCCTCTCCTCGTCTCCTCTCCTCCTGCTTCCTGCCGGACTTCAACCACGACCATCCACGCCCAGTGTGCCCTGCCGGACCTGAACCACGACCACCCCCGCCCAGTGTTCCCTGCCGGACCTCAACCGCGAGTATTCGTGCCCAGTGTTCCCGGCCGGACCTCAACCACGACCATCCACGCCCAGTGTTCCCTGCCGGACCTCAACCGCGAGTATCCATGCCAAGTGTTCCCTGCCGGACCTCAACCACGACCATC
>Ga0126342_10009346_pt1 | contig 17576 bp, 15 predicted proteins | sample Cyp1metagenome_FD_92528 | JGI IMG/M metagenome (GOLD analysis project Ga0126342, IMG submission 92528) | Coral microbial communities from Lord Howe Island, Old Settlement Bay, Australia - Cyphastrea 1 metagenome | ecosystem: Host-associated > Invertebrates > Cnidaria > Coral ... | reverse complement strand
GACCATGCAGGAGAACTTCTATTATTTGAAGATGCATCGTTGATTTCTTTGTTTCCTATCTAATCTGCATGTTTCAGGATTCAGTTCCTGCCGGATCACTCAAATGATCCATTCTTGTCTAGTATGTGTACACCCTTCTAACACAGGGCATGGTTGATTGCACATTTTCATACAACAATGCAGGGGGGATGGAGAGGACGTACGAGGCTCCATCCAACGAAACTCCTCATATGCTCCTAGGATCTCCTAGGATATCGCCAGGGACGCTTGGTGACGTACCTGCAACCCGTTCATTTGTTTGACATACCTAGCTCCCAGGCTAAGCCGATTTCCCATTTCATAAGGAACTTGGGTTTTTCTGTGTTTTGGGAGTTGTGTCTCGTTCATGCTCGACTACATCACTACTTTCCAACTTGGATACAGCCTCGACAAGGTCTACCAGGTAGGAACTGCCAAATCTTTTAAGTTAAAACCCTGCAGAAAGAACTACGCACGATTCGACGCGACCAATTTGGAACCAGCTCCAATTCTTAAAACCAATCCAGTGTGTTAATGTCGCCCCGGCTTATATAGTCCGGGGGGGCTCCATGCCTCTATGTTGCAGGGGTAGTGTGCAAACAGGACAGGTCAGTGACCCAGTTTAAGCTCGAAATGCCAACGCAGCTGAGAGGCATGCAAACAAGAGTTCGTGCAGGCTTAGAGCCATGAAACCCTAGAAGGGCCGACCAACTGCAGGCAATGCCACACATAGTCAGAGACAAGGAGAATAGTTCAGAAGAGCGCGTGCAGCTTTAATGCATTCAAAACCTGATCGCGGCTATGTTTGCTTGATGCATTTTTCCACCCTTTTTAGGTGTTGTCCTTTGGCGGGGTGGTTTTGGATTTATTTATATTGTTTTGTTTTATCTCAGTGCAACTTGGAGTTTGAATATACACTGTTTCTCTGAGTCTCTGTCCATGAAACGTCTGGGTTGTTGCATAAGGTTGTCGCGTTTCTTCGATGGCAGCAGAAGCACACGCAGAACAACAGCAAGTCATTTGGATTTTCGATCCACATCCCAAGTTGCAAAATAATTATCAGTCAAGCCGGCTCCAAACACATCACCAACACAGTTTGATTTGGTTGGTAGCTGTGCGAAGCTGGAGCAAAACGACAAAACTATAAACATGTGTGAAGCGCGCGCCCTGACTGATATGCATGTTTCGACATGTCAACTGAGCCTGTAGGCCACTGGGCAAAACCGAAAAAAACAGGGTGTCAGTCTAGTGCTTACATGCTGTGACGGGTACTGTAGTCTGATGGCCACTGGGCAAGGCCGAAAAATCCATGGATGTCAGTCTACTTTCACATGTTTCGATGCATTAACTCCGTCTGATGGCCACTGGGCAAAGCCGAACAAACCCAGGATGTCAGTCTAAAGTGTTTACATGTTGTGACGCGTAAACTCCGTCTGGTGGCCACTGGGCAAAGCCGAAAAAACCAGGATGTCAGTCTACTTTTTACATGTTTTGGCGCATCAACTAGGTCTGATGGCGACTGGGCCAAGCCGCGAAAACCCAGGGTGTCAGCCTTTTGCGTTCACAGGTTTGACGCGCAAACTCCGTCTGATGGCCACTGGGCAAAGCATAAAAAATCATGGGATGTCAGTCTACTTTTTACATGTTTCGATCCGTTAACTCCGTCTGATGGCGGCTGGGTAAAGCCGAAAAAAAAACAGGATGTCAGTCTATAGCATTTACATGTTTTGACTCGTAAACTCCGTCTGGTGGCCACTGGGCAAAGCCGAAAAAAGCCAGGATGTCAGTCTAGTGCTTACATGTTGTGACGCGCAAACCCCGTCTGATGGCCAGTGGGCAAAGCCGAAAAAACCCAGGATGTCAGCCTACTTTTAGATGTTTCGGTGCGTAAACTCCGTCTGATGGCGACTGGGCAAAGCCAAAAAAAACCAGGGTGTCAGGCTTTTGCGTTCACATGTTTCGATGCGTAGACTCCGATGGCGACTGGACAAAGCCGAAAAAACCGAGGATGTCAGTCTACTTTTTACATGTGTCGGTGCGTAAACTCCGTCTGATGGCGACTGGGCAAAGCCAAAAAAAAACCAGGGTGTCAGCCTATAGTGTTTTACATGGTTTGACGCGTAAACTCCGTTTGATGGCGGCTGGGCGAAGCTGGAAAAACCAAGGATGTCAGTCTAGCGTTTACATGTTTTGACGCGTACATGTAGTCTGATGGCCACTGGGTAAAGCAGAAAACTCTAGGATGTTGGTCGATACCGTTTACACGTTGTGCCGCTGATGGCTGGGCAGACGCAGGTAGCGCTAGGATACAGGTCGACCTAAATGCAAAAAAATATGTTTGTCATTGTTTGTCGCTTTCTCATCTGTCAATGTGGCACACTGGTCGGTTGGTCAATTGTCGTCTGTCGTATATTTGCAGTGGTGTTTGCTACACGCATACTTAGGAGTCACCACTCCAGGTTATAGGTGTTGGCGGGTTCATCCAAAATGTCCTGACACTGCAGCCTACCACACCAAACCACGGCTGACGTAAAGGGTTCAGACAATATTGCGTATGTTGGCTCAGATAGGTTGGGAGCAAGTGCAACATGGGCTTGGGTGATTTTGCTACCAACGGCTAGAACAGCCGCAACATGCCACAACTCCGGCGCTTACATGTCCAAAGGGGCGTTTCTGAGCAGATTCGTAAGATTGCAACGGTGCCACTTTACAAAGAACATGCGCTCATCTTGGCCATAACAAGCTTTGCCACCTAGTGGGGCGTGTGTGTGTGTGTGTGTACACCCTTCTAGCGCAGGGCATGGTTGATTGCACATTTTCATACAACAATGCAGGGGGATGGAGATGACGTATGAGGCTCCATCCAACGAAGCTCCTCATATGCTCCTAGGATATCACCAGGGACGCTTGGTGACGTACCTGCAACCCGTTCATTTTTTTGACATACCTAGCTCCCAGGCTAAGCTCAAACCTGGCTAGCCGATTTCCCATTTCATAAGGAACTTGGGTTTTTCTGTGTTTTGGGTATTGTGTCTCGTTCATGCTCGACTACATCACTACCTTCCAACTTGGATACAGCCTCGACAAGGTCTACCAGGTAGGAACTGCCAAATCTTTTAAGTTAAAACCCTGCAGAACGAACTACGCACGATTCGACGCGACCAATTTGGAACCAGCTCCAATTCTTATAACCAGTCCAGTGTGTGTGTGTGTCTGTGTTGGAGTTATTGTGGTGTGTGTGTATGTCGCATAGATTGCACACACAAACACACGCACACACACATATATATATATATATACAAATATTTATTTATACATATGTAATAAATGTATAAATTCTATTTAAGTATATTTAAATATAGATGTATATTATATATTCACAATTATATATACATACAACATCATTTAACATAACACATTTTACTTATAACACACATTATCATCTATGTTCAAAGCCCAGAGCGGTACTGGAGTTGCTTTCACATGCTTTCACAGCAATAGTTCAGGTTCATGTGGTTCAGGTTCAGGTTTACAAGGTGCACCGAGCTTCTGTGGGGTTCGGATCTCGAATATGTTCAAATGCATCTAAGGCCCCTTCACCTCTTGGAGAAATGTTGAAAAACATCAGCTTGGCACCAGGATTTAAAAAAGGAGGCCATGTGGGCTTTCGGATGGCTTGCTGGCTTCGTCAATCCACTCACAATTACGGCAGCTTAAGTTCGAGACGCACTTGGCTCGATGTCTGGAACTGCAACATAGTGGTGCTGCCCAGGCCGGAACCTTGGTTCCCTTCCATTCCTGTCACTGACAATTCGGCGCATCTGTTGATATTGCCGTGCCAAGCTACTGCAGTTGTTCCGTGACGTAGGTGCGTGGACCTTCTAACGTGTACAATGTGCACAAGGACTGCAAAAGCAGGTAAGAGATACTGTAGAAACGCGCCTGTGATTTCCAGAAGGTGAAATCTACTGCAATTGTACATATTGAATTGTACTGTAAGTATCCGCAAGTGGTGATGGGCGTTGTAAGTGTCAAACTGCATTTGTCCCAAGGGTCGGTCGGAGCAGCCGCACGACCTTAGAAGGACAATGAGGATGACAGTTTACCCATGTTTCGTCAATTTATTCCTCTGGGGGCGGCTTCATCGAGATGGGTAAAGTGGCTGGACCGCGGGGCCAGTGGCATGGCTACGTCCAGCATTTCCAGCATTTTCCAGCATGCAGAACCCGAAAGCACCCGACTCTTGGGGGAGCTTGGCGCTGACGAAGTTTGGTTGCCCTCCTGGTTGATTTCACAAACAGATCTCTACCTTTCCTTCGCCGCCACATTACATCACACCACATCTGCGCTGAAGAGACAATAGATGCAAGAGACAGAAGTTGGCAGTTGAGCTGCCAACATGGTCCCATCGCCTCGACTTCAAACAGAAAAAATGATCAACATATATAAGTCAAAGTATATCAAAATCAACGTGGCACCGCCTTGCGGCTGCCATCAAATGCCATGAACAAAAAGGCCAAGATCCCAACTGTTTCCTTGGGGTTTGACGTCCTGCCTGCCAGATCAGAATCAGTTGGATCAGTTGAAATCAGTTGAATACATAAAATGACAGGACAGCGGCAGCATGTATTCAAGAACTGTCTTGGCCACTAGTTAGTTGAACTACATGACGTGATGCAGGTGCTCCCCATGCCACGGGAAAAGCCTCTTTGACTCTTTGGTGCAACAAGACGTTTGACGGTGCAGAACGGACTGTGTGCAACGTTGGGACGTACCACAAGTCTGAAGCAAGAATCGGGCAAAGAGGGACAACCGACTTGTATTGTACAGTATATATACTGCGAAGTGTTTTCGCTTGGTTGTCTTGCCATGGATCAGCAGAGGACGGCGCAAGCTGGAGGAAGGTTTCAAGCAATTACCCTGAACACGGATTGTGAGAGCACAATCAAGGCTTCCAAATGGCTGCGCGGCGATGAAATGCTCAGTCCTCTTTGTGCCACTGTGGGCCAAAGAACATCGCGTGGAAAACTGGGCTGGCCATCGCCAGGTTCGCCCTAGCGCAACAGGCAAGGCAGGGCGTTATGCGCAGCTTCAGAGCTGGAGCGACTCAAACCTTCGGCATCCTTGAGCATACTTTTAACGTCTTTTAATATACTTTTCACAAACTCTGTCCGGCCTTGAGCTGAAGAGGTGAGTCTCCTTACTGCCATTTCAGAAGTTCAAGTCTTCGTGTTAGGAGATCAGCGCGTCTTGGAAAATAAATGTGGGGCTACAAATGATTATCCTGAAATCATCAATGATTTAAACATGATTTACATTGGTTGCTACCAACTGGTTGACAAAACTGTGGCGTGCACCTCATCGGGACCGACCCCGAAGAAAACATCGGACACACTCCCGGAGACGATTTCTTCCTGCACATGTCCGGACAATCTGTGAGAGAACATACGCCAAAAAAACAACTTGCAAACAAGAGCATTGATGCCACGGTGTAAGTGGCAATGTGGCACAAAGTGAGCACCCTAAGCCGCAGGAAAACAGACATTGAATCGCAGCTATCCCTTTCCTCGATTCGTTCCTCTAGCGCCTTGAACATGTAGGGTTGGTGCTGACTGATACCTTCGGAACTCCGGGTGCGAAAAGCAAGCAATGCCTAGCGTGTTTCAATCTTGTGTCTATCTTGTACACCTGTGCTCTTCACCGCAACATGCAGGCTTGAACATTCCATGGACACCTGTGCCCTGTACGACGCAAAAGAAGGCAAAAGCACTACAGCACCCCAAGTACCTCTTTTTCGAAGCAGTTGAGCTTCCAAATTTCCGGAAAATACGTCCACAGTGGAACTGGTACAGCGGGTAGTCTGCTCTGTGAGACAGGTTTGACCACAAGTCGCTTCATGTTGTTTCCAGCTCTGTTGATGCCAACAAAAGGGTGATTGAATAACATCTATTAAAGTCTGACACTCCATGCGCAGGGCATGATGTTGGATGACTCCAGAATCTCCAGAATCTGAAGTCGAGACATGTTTGGCGGAGCGTGGTGGGATTTGCACCACTTGACTACATTCGACATGATGTCTTTAATATGACTCCAAAATGGAGAATCAAATGCTGTGATCATTTCTCCCTTGGTGACTTGAGCCAAGTGTATGGAAGCACTGTGGGAACGTGGTAGGTAGCTAGCAAAACGACGTAGGCAAACGCAATCGTTGGCCAAGCTGCGGCATGCTATGACAGGGCAGGGGACAAACAAATGCTCTCGTGGCTTTCGTCCGCGCTGAAGTCTTTTCACACTAGCTTTCGGCAAAAGGTCCCTTAAAGTTGTCGAACAGGCCCAAAGTCACGAAGTCCATCTCATCCTGCAGCAAACAATGCAGCAAGGCACGCCAAGACTTCAACATCTCGGCAACACGGCAAGCATTTGCAAGCTCCCGTATTGAGGTTTTAGTATGTTTTAGTGTGAGCTCGATCCTGCCTTCGCTTTTCTGCGGACAGACTGGAAGGTCCTGATGCTTTCATGCTCACAAAGCATATGTTTGTTCGTGTGCATCGCTGGAGCAGCAGATTTTGCATCACCACCGCATGTCGCCGCAACAGAACAAACAAACATTGGACATGATGACAAGTTTGACGCAAGCAGCCGGTGATATCGACAAAAAGAGCACTGCTTGGGAAGAAAAAACAACGACATCTTTTCCTGCCACGAACCTTTGCGGACAATATGTGCTGACCTCCGCCAAACACGAGTTTGGGAGCGTTGGAATGCAGCACAGCACACGCTTTGAAATCTTTGAATATCTTTGAACCCAGGCTCTGAGAGAAGGCTGGGAGACTGGGCTTCATGCAAATAATGCATTGCGCTGGCCCTTTGGCTGATAGCGCGACCTTGTCATTTTTTATCATTCGCAGCCAGCCCAGGTGTACCACTCATGATCGTTTGGTACTGAGGCAATCTCTCGGAGTATCGGAGCACCTGACCTTGGAAGTTCATTATCATGTCATAACATGTCATTACCTCCTTGTATCTCTACAGCACAAACAAATCAAACGAGATAAACAAGTAGGTTCAACAACAAAGCCACCCGAGAACGGCACTTCTCTTGCACAGTCCCGCCATCTAAGCGCGGAAAAGGTCCTGCCTGCATGTTTCGGTTCCATATGAACCAGGCAGGATGGCTATTGCTATATGGACCCCAAACCACAGCATCCCTGCCATTCCCCTCCACAAAACTGGGGCTGGCACGTAGGTTGCATTCACGTTTGCTTTCTTCTCGATGCATATTCTGACACCCTGCCAGTGGAGCAATCTGCTGTTTCTTTGTTGTGATTCAAACGCAGCTAGACAAATCCTGCCTCTGGCCATTGGAGGAGTATCGCTGCCACCAGCAATGGAAGAGGCATTTGTTGGCAATCGCCTTCTGGTGTCCACCCCATTTCTCGCCACAGAGGCTCTGATTCCACAAATATGTCAGCAGGGCACCCCAATTCCAAAATTTCTTGCAGAGATCCTGCATCACGCTGGACAAGGGCTTCCAGCACAGCCTCTTCGTCTGCATTGTGTTTTTTGACCCAAGCATTGTTGGCTGGTTCAATTTGAGATTTGTGTGGAGACGTGCGGGTTGGTGTGGCAAATGACTGTTGACCTTTATGTTGTTCCATCTTGGCCCTCTTCCAGCAGTCTCCATCCTCCCATTCAATCTCTTGGCCATCTGCACTCAAGTAGCCTCTGACATCGTCGTCAGCCATAATCAGAGCACACGTCTGCTGGTTCAGAACTTTGAGGCTAGCAAATTGGGAGCCATCATGCCAAACATTTTTGCCTGCAGCAAGCACGGAAACACTCAAAGGGAATCATTTTAACACATTACATTTTCACCAAGCCTGATAAGATGACTACAGTGCTGTCTCCATCAGCCATGGTCGCTTCCTCGTGCTGATAGGTAGCAGCAAGACAGATTTGCGTGGCATCTGCCACTGTACGACACGGCACGGGCAACTGTGAATCAGAGTCTCCCTCTCTCTCTTTCTCTCTCTATTTCAAACCTGTAAGCATGGACCTGGCACAACCTTGCTTTGATTCTTTTTGTTTGCCATTATCATCGAAGGCAAATCGCCACAGCCGAAAGATTCTGTTCAAATGTGTAGACATCTAAGTCCATATTTATCATCGAAGGAAGTTTCGAAGCCAAACTTCCGACAATATGGACAAATGGAAAAGCAGAGGTGGGAAGAGCCAGCGAAAGAGAAAGAGTCAGAAGAATCAGAAGAAAGAAGATGCAGGTGCGCGAAAAGGTAGGAAAGTCGCGAAACATTGTGTTTCTCCATGTTTTTCCAATGATTTGTGGCTCCAGAGGGTCGAAAAGCAGGCTCGCTAAAGCGGCGGGTGCGGAGCCATGTGGTCAGATGGGAGATGAAAAGTTGCACGCCGTTGTGGCGCGAATGTCAACTTTCGTAATTCATGGGGGGTGCTTGTATTTAAGGTTGGGGGGTGTGCATAAGGCTAGGCAATATTGACAATCATTTAAAATTTAAAATAGCTTATGGGGGCTACAATGACATTGATAACGAGGTTGAACACCAGTTAGAGATCACAACTAACACCAGTGGGCAATACTGGCCAGCTTGCCCATGTAGAACTTATGGTCTGATCGTTGTATTGATTTACATTCGATATATGTTCGCATGTTCAGTAACACAATGTCTCTCAACTTGCATTTTTTTCCTCCAGGCGTGTCTCTCATGTGTTGATTGTCATCCAGTTAAAGTCCCATAAATCCCTTGCATGTGCAGGGTGTTCCACAGCGCAAAAATGTCAGAAGCCAAGTCGATCATACAAAAACAAGCCATCAACTTCAACGACTTTATCCCCACAAAATAATTCAAGTATTGGTTCATTGAATTAACATTGAACAGCTGTGAAAAATCTAGTTGTGGAAGGTGGCAGGGTTGTATTTAAGTTTGCCCCGGAAATAAGGTGCATGCAGTATGCAAAATGCATCAAATCAAATGTGGGGGATTCTTGGCTGAGAAAGGGTTGCGCAATTAATTTCGAGACACGGCCCAGAGTGCATCTTATTTTCGCATTTTTTTAAGTGTTATTTTTTCAATGTATTTTTACTTTCTTTTTTTTGCCGCCAGAAGCCTGGGCCTTGCTGGCTGCAAAAACAACTATGAATCTTTAACAAAGGCCCACCGCAGGCGCCATTTTTGAGCATTTGGATCGTCGCCCAGAAAGCATGGGTTCCATCAATCTCAAAGCAGTTTAAAAACAAACAATACAAATATGTATTGCGTTGTCATGCTCTGTCCTTTCTTTTAATTCTTCAATTTTTCTATGTATTTTTTTTAATTTAGTTTATTTATTTTTTGATTTATTTCCTTTTTTTTGGTTTGTTTTGCTTTATTTTTCATTGTATTTTCTTCTATTGTTTCCATTTGTCATTTTAATGATTACTATTATTGTTGATTATAGTTTCTTTATTTCCGCACAAATTAAATTCAAGGGCTGGCCTTGAATTTAAGGAAATTCGACTTTTCCCATGATTATTTTCCAGGGTAAAGCTGAAATTCGATGTTTTAGAAAATCCTTGTGCGTTTTGATTTTTGCACGAAGAATTTCAAAAAAACATTGAATTTAAGTTTTTTGCTGCAAAATAATTGTGGGAAAAGTCGAAATTCCTTAAATTCAAGGCCAACCCTTACATTTAAGGAATTTCCGCGGAAATAAGGAAAATATAATTATACAAAAAATACAATCACATAAAAAATGAAAAAACTAAAAAACATGAGAAACATTTTTTAAATTAAAAAACGAAACATCTTTTAAAAGAACATCATGGCAAATTCCAAAAAATAAAGAAAAATAAAAAATAGTCAAGACAATAGAAAAAATAGAAAACACTTAATCAAATCAATAAATTAAAAAAACATAAAAACAAATAGAAAATTAAAAAATGAAAACTAATTTCGGGTGAAAATCCCTTAAAGCCAACCCTCGGGTCGTGCTTAAGGATGTTGTAATGACTTTGGCAGAATGAATTGTAGACGAAACGTCCAAAAACACACAATAATATCACAAGTACTATGCCAAAAAAAGAAATTTGGCATACAAAATCCACTCCAAAACCAATATTTTTCATACTTTGGTGCCAAAAGCATAGGCCAAAGTCGTTACAGCATCCTTAAATACAACCCTAGGGTTGACGTTAAGGTATTTTTGCCTGAAATAAGGTATTTCGCCCTGAAATAAGAACATTTTGCCTGACATAAGAAAATTTTGCCCGGAAAAAGAAAATTTAGAATGAAAGAAGAAAATTTGCCCAAAATACGAAAATTTTGCCTGATATAAGAAAATTTTGCTTGAAATAAAAAAGAGTTGCCCGAAACAAGAATATTTTGCCTGAAATAAGAAAATTTTGCCTGAAATAAGGATATGAAGAACATATTTAAAAAAGAAGAAAAATCATTATTAAAAAACGGAAAAATAAGCAAACATAAAAATAAATTTAAAAAAGCGGACGAACAAAGAAAAACATAATAAAAATAAAGCAACGGAGAAAAAATGAGCAACAAAAACAAATTGAATGACAAAACACACCACGTTCAAACCACTTTTGGAAGTTGAGATGTCCACTTTTGGAAGTTGAGATGTCGAAAAAGTGCATGCCGTTGTGGCACGAAGCACATTTCAAAGTCAAAATTGCAAAACCACCATTTTGAAGGTTCAGATGTGGTTTTGCGTGGCAGGCGCAAGGGATTCTGCACCTTGCCAACGGTGAGCAAAACGTGGGGGTTTTGTAGCATGTCCAAAAAGGATGGCAGGCGTGGGAGATTTGCAGAGGATCTGCAAAGATGCATTACGCGTGGCAGGCGCAGTACAAGAGACATGTTCATCAGAGATGTTAGGAGGCTAGGGCGCTGATTTCTTGAGAGGGGTTGCATTTTGGAGCATCAGATCTGTAGGTTTGCTAAGATGATTTTGCGTGACAAGTGCAGCACTTCGTATGACCTGGCATCACTCTTTCGTGGCATGCGCAGCACTTTACACACATAGACCGGACAAATCGCAAAACGCATTGGTACACGGCTGTCAGCTCTGCACTCAACTTTCCATGTTTGAAGGAAGTCTCGCAGAAATCTTTTGTTTTTGACGTTGCCATGTTCAAAACTTGAGGAAGTCTCGCAGAACTGCTTTGCTTTTGACGCTGCCACGTTCAAACCTTGAGGAAGTCTCGCAGAATTGCTGCGTTTTGACGTTGTCAACTTAAAACTGTGAGGAAATCTCATAGAAAGTTTAGCAATTTAGAAGGTGTAGCACATTTGCTTCGTTTTTGACGGTGTCTCAATTACATTTCCACATGTCACGGGAATTTGCAAGCAGAAGTATGGGGAGCCTATGTTTTGGAATTGTTGATGTAACCGGTGATCTACGGTGGACAGACATGTCAGTCAACATGATTGTAATATATTGTAATGTAGGTGTGGATGTTGCTGTTGGTTGTATGTCTTCTGTTTGTTATTTGGTGGAATTTTGTGAGTGCAGAGGCAGAAGCAAGGAAGAGGGTCTGAGCACCCCGGCCGTAGGTGAAAGCAGCCGATTGTGTCTTTTCTGACCGGTTCATTAGCCTGGTGTGTGCTGTTTCTGACCGCTAAAATTTTCTGCAACCCAACACCGGTCCGACTGACGATGTCGTAGGCTGCCTTGCTCTCGTGCTTCCCTCCGAGTAGCCTTTTTACCGTGTCTTTTCTGACCAGTGGAGGGCAAAATGCTTTTCAGCCACCTTTCCGTCGCGCATGTCAGTGGCGACTGGCTATACCAGGCATAAGCAGTCTCTTTTCTGCCCGGTTCATGTGAGATTGGCCTGTGGTGTGTCTTTTCTGACCGCCAAAAGCTTGTGTCATCGGTAGCCAGGTGATTTCTGTGCAAGGTGATTACCGTGCATTGCATTCATGGTTTCATTGTTGTTGCCTCTCCACGGTGCCTTTTCTGACCGGCGGGTTGCAAAGCCGTTTGGTGTCTCGTGTGTCTATTCTTACCGCAGGAAACCTTGTGCAGCATTGCTGCTCGACGTTGCTTCCTCGCTGTCAAAAAACCCAGAGGATGCTGAGGGACACGTTAAACTGAACGGGGGAAGTTTGTATTGCAACTTTTTTGTCTGTCTACCTTTCTGGTTGCCACAAGATGTTTCGAAATATAGCGGTACCCTGACTCATATAATTCGATCCTGTGTTACTATCGTATTCCTTACAAACGTCTTTCAAAACTTCATGATTATGAAAACAGGGATGATGGATGGACCACAAGACGACAGACAGATAGAGAGACAAGGAAACGGACAGATCTCGAAAGAGAGAAGTAGAGAGAAAGATAGACAGATGGACACATAGACAGAAATAGGATGATGGATGGACGGCTGCATAGACAGATAGAGAGGTAAGCAGATGGATGGAAAGACAGAGAGATGGATAGGTTGACAGACAGATAGATCAGTAGACTCGACAGAAAAGAAGGATAGATAGATGGATGGATGGATAGATAGATAGACAAATGGATAATTCGACATTCCAACCATCTTTCGGTCCATCAGTGAATTCGCTCTGCCATCCGTGATTCACAACAACCAACCGCTCCTATAGGTTTCCTATGTTTGAAACTTCCGCCACCGCCTTGTGCGGTACTATTGGTATTTATCATTATCATTCATTATCTATACCATTCTATACCGGTATAAAGAATGTGCAAGACCTGAACGATCATGAATCCCACCAGGGCAAACCTGTGGCAATGTGACTGCACTTATGAAAGGGTAACACTGGGAAACATCACCAAAACCTCGGAAATACGGGCAATCTAAAACCAAAGCAAACGATGCAAACGGATATTTTTGGATGCTTGATATACGGGCAAATCAAAATGTCACTGGAATCTTGGAAGCAAGAATTGCTATCAAGCGAAGCTCTGTAGGAATTCAACCGGTCTGCGCCGAGCATCCCAGAACCCATCGAATGTTGGGTTGTCTGTACTTGCAGGTACCGGTGCCGCATCTTCCACATCTCCTTCCTTTGTGGCCTTGGGTATCGTGGCCGGCTTGAACCACACAGATTCAAACATATTCAAAGAGCCGTCTTGAGTGCATAACATTTTATTCCAACATGAAGATTCATCCAATTCAATGAACATCCAATGCTGGACTGCTGGACTTGCTGAAAGCAAAGCAAAAACGATGATACGCGCTTGCTGCAGGTTTAATAGGATTCAGATCAATCAAGCAGGGGATCTTCAATGTTTTCGCTGGCATCTCATTCCAAACAATGCCACAAAGCTTGAACACACATTATCAACAGAAGGAGGTCTCTGAGATAGCCAGCCTAAGCCTAAGACAATTGTGCTTTAATTTCACAGTTTTATGCGAGTGGCACCAATTCCTTTGAACTGGATTTAATTAGTGACCGGATGTGACCGCATATTCCAACAACAACATAGGAACAAGAATTGGAGAGACCACGGGAGACAACATGCTGCGACATATTACCACAAGAGGTGCAGCTGGAGGACATACTTCCATCTCCTTGGCATCTTTGGCACTGTGACACGGACCGCTCGCCGCAGCGCACGCAAAAGAACAGCTGTTCACGCCATGGTCAGGATACTGCTTGAGCATCCAAAAGCTCAATATAGCTCAATGCTACTACGTCCGTGGCCTGTTTGCCTTATTTCTCGGATCCAAGGTCACGAAATAACGTTTACCATTTCCAGAACATTGTTTCCTAGTTCCAGAGCGCAAACACTTGTAAGAGAAGAAACTGTGCACAAAAGCCCATGTCATGCCAAATCCATCCAAATCCATCTAAATCCGGTTTTCATGCCAGTGTCATCGTGATATATCCCCAAAAATTTACGCTCAAATGGTCTCTCTCTCTCTCTCTCTCCACCGCCCTCTCCGAGAGTTCTTCACAAGAATCTGCAAAGACAGGTAAACCAGGACCAAATTCCAGCTCCAGAGTACGATGATTTCAGTGTATGCCAAGATTTTCTCAGCTTGGGCAACATGGAGCTAGAATGAATAGAATATTTGCGGAACTCTCTCATTCTTGAATATTCTCAAATGACGTGCTAGGCCGAGAATTCTTTCCAGTCGCAAATGTGACCGTGAAACCGGGAAGCAAAAACACATCTTTTGGTGGCCTTGGGCCCAATCCAGCAGCGTGACAGGGAAAGAACACTATTACTAATGCAAGAAGCTTCCACCACAAAGCTCCTAGCTAGCATAGCATCACAAACGACCCAGTGCTGTAAGCAGTTCTAATATAAATATATATATATACATATATATATATATATATTATATACATTACACCGATATATACACTGGCTCTCGCACCACTCTATACTTTTTCCGCATTCTACATCAGTTCTGTGCTTTCGCTCTATGCAGCCTGGGCCTTGGCTCCTGTACAAAGTTTCGTACCCAATGTGGCCAAAGATTGAGCTGGCTGCGCATTGGCTGTGCAATCGCCGCAAAAGGTAACTTGAGAATCTTCAAAGACTCAAGGAGATAATCAAAAAACGCCTCAGAAGTGGCGCATAATGCCTGGAAACGAGGGAAATAGGGGCACACGTGGCAACCACTTTGTTTTTGTTGGCACAAGTCAGGAAGAAACACCTGGCCTGTTAAGCCACGCAGTGCCGGAAAGGGCTGGTCTCATCCTCGGCGTATCTGATCTACGCCCACTCGAAGTTGCATTCAAGATCAAGACATATCAAGGCCGTAGCTGGAAAGCATAGAGGCTCAAAAAGGAGAACAACCCCCAGTCCAAACTAGTCCAAACTAGTCCAAACCTTCAAAGATCCTTGAACAAGTTAAAACAATTTCTTGGATCGCACTGGGGTCAAAGCTCATTGCTCCAAGCATAGCCTGGGGCACGTTGATCGAATGAGAGATGACGAGTAGAATTCAAACAAATATGTGCTGCGGTGTGTTTATGCAATATACGGATATATATGGTGTGTTTATGCAATATATATGAATGTACGAACACATATGACGTATTTTATGTTTTTTTTGTGTCACCATGCATTCAAGGGGAAGCATCATGCCCTGGCCTCTTGGAGCACAGCCTTTGCTGTGCCATCGGCTGTGCCTGGAACAAACACTCACAGCACGTGTGCAAAGTCAGCTCAACTCTGTCACTAAAAAATCGCCAATTACACATGGGCACACATCCGTCAAATCTAACAGGTCAGAGCCATTGCTATGCCCCACTGCCACATCCACGCTGCCTGGCTCTTGTCCTGCAGATTTTGCAGCAGCAGCCTCTGTTTGGAAAATTTCGCCTCGGCGTCTACAACAATTGGCTTTGGAGAGATCGTAAGTCATAGCTTGTCAAAAACATAATCCATCATAATTCCACGGTCCAACTTTTCTGCTTCAAGATCCAGACCCAAAAGCTGCAAGGCCTGCGCTCTCCGGATCCGAATCTGCCACGGCCTACAACGACATGAAGTCCACTGCTTAAAAAAACCCTGCCAGCTAGAACAAACAGATCAAACACGCACAAACCAGGTGCCAAGCACAGATTTGTCTTGAAGGAACTTCCAACCAACATCTCTGACCTGGCAAGACGTCGCGGATTTTGTATTGGGCAACGATTGGTGCAGAAATCCGATTGAATGTGCGCATGCGCGCACGTAAAAGATCGCAAAAGTACAAAAGTGCATGTCCTGATGTCGGTGCGTGCATGCGTCTGGACATGAAATTTGCCGAAGACACCCGAGACATCAATACGCCACACATGTTGAAACAGTCAAACCAAAAGAATGTTGCGAGCAGAAACGGAAATCAGCTCAAAAATTACCAAGGCACATATAGCCACACGGTGACTTTCGGGCAAGAGATATGTAGTGGTGCATGCACAGTAGTCTGGACTGACTGCACGATGCGCCTCCCGTGCAGACCTTCTGCAATCCTACTGTATCATAAATCACAACCCCTGCTGCGCATACCCTAAAGCCGCCGCAAAGAGACATTCTGCAGTCTAAGGATAAGGCAGCCAAAAAGGGTTGGCACTGAAAGTGTTTGGCTTTGAAGCTCTTGGCGCTGTGGCACTGTGGGCCGCCATGACGATGTACGAAGGCCATTCACTGCATCTTTTGACATTTTGGGCTTTGTGAAGTGGGAATGGTATGGAATGGTAACAAAGCGAATGCAGCTGCTAGTTGGCCCCAAACATGGAAATCTACAAATATTGAATCAAAATCTTGACAGGCTCAAAAACTGAAGGGTTACCTCTTGGGGAGGTGTCAAATGAATTAAAACGAGCCATTTTGAACTGTCCGGTCGATATCTTGGACCACGTAGGACCAAGCAGTCTGAAGGAAGAGTGGCAGAGCATCATCCATCGCAGCTTCAACCTGCATCGACCATTTCACGGATTGGCAAGGACTGGAGCCTGGGTATGGTCGATGATGCCAACTCCAACAGGAAAACTACTGTACAATACAATTTGGAAAAGATTAGGTTCCTAAATCCTAGTTGAAGTTTCACCTGAAGAGACGCCAAGAGGAAAGACATGAAAAACATGTGCAGTGGTTTCGGGGCAAGAAGCACTTTATTGCAAATTGCATGCTTTTCCTGTCGTCTCTTCCTCGGCTGCGCAAGCTCACATGTCTTTATTCATGTTCATACAGAATGACACAATCAAATTGATGCTCTGTGGAACTGGCCCAGGAACCCGCTTCACAATTCACAATACTAAAGGCCATTGAACTCCATTAAACGCCTATTATATGCAATAGGGCATGGATAGCATATATATATATTATATTATATTAAATTAAATTATATATTATATCATATTATATTATATCATACTATATTATATCAAATCATATTATATCATATTATATTGAATTATATTTTTATATTATTATATCCCCCTTGCAATTAGGGGGGAGGTGCTGGACCCCTCGATCCAGTAGAGGGCCCCTAGGTCAGGTACCATTTTTTTTTACTAAATCAATCTCTGCTCTCCAGACTAGGATGTTAGCTTCTACAAAATCAAGAACCTTCCACAAAAATAAAAAAAAAATCTGACAAGGCAAATTCATCTTTTCTACAAAATCAATAACCTCACATGAGAAAGTATCAAGTAAACATATGTTGGATTTTTTTTAGTAAAAACCTTCAGGCTGATTCTGTAGAGATTTTGGTTAGAGTCGATTCTGTAGAGATTTTTTGTATTGTTTGTCTTTGATTTTGTAGCATGATTTTTACAAGTTTTACAAGTCCCATCAAAAGTCCAAAGTGCCTGTCTTTGATTTTGTAGCATGAATTTTTACAAGTTTTACAAGTCCGATCCAAAGTCCCAAAGTGCCTGTCTTTGATTTTGTAGCATGAATGCACTTACAAGTTACAAGTCCCATCCAAAGTCCCAAATGCCTGTCTTTGATTTTGTAGCATGAGTTCCTTTACAAGATTTTACAAGTCAGTTAAAGGTGTCCAAAATGACTGGTCTTTGATTTTGTAGCATGTTTTCTTTAAATAGAAATCCAAAATTAGT
>Ga0126342_10009345_pt1 | contig 17576 bp, 18 predicted proteins | sample Cyp1metagenome_FD_92528 | JGI IMG/M metagenome (GOLD analysis project Ga0126342, IMG submission 92528) | Coral microbial communities from Lord Howe Island, Old Settlement Bay, Australia - Cyphastrea 1 metagenome | ecosystem: Host-associated > Invertebrates > Cnidaria > Coral ... | reverse complement strand
TATGAATTAAAATGCAACGGTATCCAAAATTTATGGTGGAAAGCAGTTGAAAACTAGTTGGTTGGAATCAGTCGCAAGAAAGTGAGGAACTCTTTGGTACAGAGCTTGACACACACACACACTACATACACACACACATGTGTAATGTGTATATATATATATATGTATATATAAAAATCCGCCTGTGTGCATCTCTGTGTAGATGAGGCATAGTATATCATAGCATGATGGCATGACATATAATTAGTGACATATAACAATATATAACAATATAATTATAACATATATATACACATAATATAGTATGTAACATACTATATATGTTATGCATAAATTTAAATAATCATAAATCGTTGTTTGCCACGTCTCTGGTCGACTAAGTCGAGGCCAAGGAGCTGGGAGACGCCGCGAGGCTGCCAGGCCCATGTCATCCATAGCGGCTGCAAACTCGTTATGGGAAAACCTGTCAGACTAGGTGGGGTACTATAATGGGGTACTGCTAGGATGCTGGTAGTGATGGGATATCATGTGGATATCATGTGTATGTATTGTGGTATGATGGGATACATCTATTGAAATTAGAAATGAATTGGGATAGGATCGCCTACAGTTGTAATGCTGATATTAGATGATATTGGAATCAACTCCCCTTTTGAACTGGGTCCAGCTCTGGAAGCTTGAATCCTGATGGGATGTTGTCGGCACCCCTGACAGGTTAAAATGTGCTGCTGGAAAGCACGAGTATCTAGTGGTTCGACATGACGCGAGTGGGGAACAAGTGTGCCCAAATGTGTTCCATTGTGCTTCTGTAGGCAAGCCACTTGCACTTGTCCCCTCGCTTGCAGCCGGACTTCAAGAACTTGCATGGCCGTTTCATAAGGGCTCTCAAGTCTTTCCTTGGCAGTCATGTTGTGCGCAATGGCAATGCTCAAGAAGAGCAATCAAACTTTGGCTGCCTCTTAGAAGCAAGCCATTAATCAATTTTTCTAGGACAAATCGACTGCATTGGAATGCTCTATGGTGCTTTCATTCCTAAGTTGCAGGGATCCAGATGGTCCTGTGGCTTCTAACACTCCCAGTCTTGCTCAGCTGACATGGAGATGAGGTCAAGGCGCTCCACAGCATTCACCTTCAGCTTGTTGTCCATCTCGGAAGTCACAGCTGAGATGCCTTCCTCGCCACCCAAGCGCTCACGCAGGTCTCTCTTGAACTCCACCTGACCAAAGAGCTTTCAGAGTGCGATGAATATGCACCCTCTATACATCTCTCGAATGCTCCCAATGTGACCAGTGAGCATCTATGACATTGTCCAAAAGGCTAAAATCATTACTGACGCTTTCGTCAAAGAGGTCTGATCTCTGCTGCTGAGTGGCGAATTGTTCCCACAAGCTGGAATCTTCCAGCCGAAGGACTCTCTGAAGTTTCCGGCTGGGAGCAACACGTGCTTGGTTCACTAACTTGGCCGATGCTCAGGAGTGCTCATGTGCGCCAGGGCTGGTGCACTGCATTGACTGTTAACATTCATCAACACACACAGAGACATATAATATATAATATATAACACAGGTATATAATATGTATTTATAATTACTGTAATTGGATATTATTAGATACCTTAGACATGCACCGTAAGTATTAAACAAAAGTGGAGCGCAGCATGAGCTAAGTCGAGCACGCATTGCATGTGCTGATAGCCAGAGTCTGTCAGAGGTCCAAACCAGGTGCGAATCAAGAAGCCAAGTGATAATGTATATATATATAATATTATATAATTATATATGGATATATATGTATGTGTATAAAATCATATTAATTATATATAATATTAGAATCTTAATCTGCTCTGGTTGCGGTCACAACAAGAATCTCAATCATTCTGTGACGACTCAAGCAGTCTTCTTGCCCGCGGCCTGCGAGTTCATGGTGATCCCGAAAGTGCTTCTTGGTCAAGTCGGTTGCGACATTCCTCTGGGCCATGCTCAGAATCCAAGGAGACGTAGCAATGCAAAGGATAATCATAATAGTCATAGTAGATAGTCATAGTATGTCATAGTCATAGTTTACAAGAAAATGTCAATGTTGTTCGGTATAGAGAATGTATGATCTCGGACCTGCAAACCTGGATAAAAAAAACTGTTCGAAAGAGCTTTGATCACAGCACATATCCACCTCAATGGTGGTGAAGGGTCTCACCAGCCCGGGGCAGGCTTTGTCTTTATCCTTTGATGATCTTTGATGTTTCAGTCCTCCAGTGCAGGGGCACCTGCATAAAAAACTTCCGCTTCAAGACATTGCTAATCTCATCTTCAACATCCTGGCAGCTTTGGATAGCCGTTGTGATGTTCATATCACTGGATATCACTGGTACAGTGTAAAAAATGCCCCACATTTGCAAAGCGAGGCAAGGCAAACCTTTGCATGGACCCGCTGATACAGCACCAGGTACTCTGGGTAGCATTGGTCGGAATAGTAGATCACTAGCTCCCGAAACAAACCTGGGCAAAGGACGACCCCAATTAAACAGTGACCCACTGGGAAAAGTTTGGACTGGACGACATGGCAATGGGAAAACACTTCCCGCAGCACCATTGAGGTGAACCTGATGCAATAATAATAATAATTATTATTCTTAGTAGTAGTAAAATATGCAGTATATTAAATTGATATATGTTTCAATAATTTGCAATACATATTCCATTCCATCACAATTAGTTACAGCATCTTGTACCTGAAGTAATGTCACAACAACACATCTCGTCATTATTAGTGACATATTGTGACATTCAAAGATATTCCATTCGCGCAGACAAGACACGCTTTCCACAAGTGCTGTCATATTCCATTCGCTTGACTTTCTCCCCAGCTTCTGTGTCACTGGATGTGACATTCATCTTTCCCATGGTGACTCGGCACACCAAGACTGCGAAGACACCCTCCTCAAGGCAGGGAAATTGAAACTGTGCTTTTAATGACTGCAACAAACCAACACGAACTCAAAGATGTTCAAAGAATTTCATTCATTTCACACGATTCGCACGTCTTTAAATGTCTTTAATAGATTTGGAATGGACTGGGCCTAATTAATTCAGGGAATTAGCGTCTCCGGCCAAGTCACATAGAAGCCGCCTGGCTCATCTTTGGCATACTCATCCGCCTGCAGCCGGCCACCCGCAATGCTGATGCTATGAGACAAAGATAGACAAAGCAAGTCCACATAGTCGACAGCTCCCATAGGAGTTCTGGATCACTATGGATCACTAGTGCAACAAGATCGCTGGAGGCTTAACAAAGCAACTTTTTGACCCTGAGAACTCAGGTGTCACGATGAGGCAGAGTGCCTTGGTGATCGACTCTCCAAGATAAGCACCTCTGCCATAAAGGGTGCCTGTGCTGGAGCCGGCCAAGTCGATGTTGAAGTCCTCCAAACAGGAAGTAATATGAGATGGCATGAAATATCTGAAATGACAAGGTCACTCTTCGTTCTGCAACTTAAGTACATGATCACCGACAGTAGTAATGATGATTCTCTTTAAGAAGAAGAATAAAAGTAATTACCAGTAAAATTAGAAAATCATGGTGGCTTTTGCCGGCAAGCTTCATTCTCAGCAATAGAGAGGGCATACCGAACAAACGTGCCATGAAAAGCATAAAGCTCGTTCACGGTTGGATCCAAAGGAGCGAACATGCCTCGGCCCAACAGCAAGGCACAGGATGTTGGAAGATGGTGGTAGTTGGTCGCTAATGGTCCTTACCCTGATGGAAACTGGACCACAATCAATGAGAAATTCACTCTCGTCGCTCTGCATTTTACTGATCAGTAACATGGTAGAATCTGCTCCTCTATCACTACTTACTCTTCCTTTTTTGGCGAGGCAGACAAACTAGAATGCACGACAATTTTGTCACAATTATTCTATTAAAAAAATATCCGATTTGACTTCCCTTTCAAGACCTCCACACCAATGGCCTGAATGGCTGTCCACCACACTCTGCGTCTTAGGTGGCGGATCCATCGGCTCCACTCCTTCGGCCCGTCTGTTGCGAATCACATTTCGCTTTTTCACATAACCTCAGTTAGTTCTCAGTGAGTTCTCAGTCATGTCAGTCATGTCACAGCGTAAGGGCGAGCGATTCAAACCTCTGCAGCATTGTCAGCATTCATGTGTACTTAGATGCTTTCCCTGTGACGTATTTGTGGCCGTTCTAAATGATTTATGCACATTTAATATTGTTTAATTATAAATTATATGTGTATATTATATTTATATTATGTATGTATATATGATACACACACATTCATATATAATAATAAAAAAACAAATAATAATAGGAATAGAATAATAATAAGAAGAAGAATAATATTAATAAGAATAATAATAAGAAGAAGAATAATAATAAGAATAATAAGAATAAGAATAATAAGAATAATAAAAGTAATAATAACAGTAGTGATAATAATAATAAATAATAATAATAAATAAGAATAATAATAATAGTAATAATAGTAATAATAATAGTAGTAATAATAATGATGATGATACTAAATAAATAGTAATAATAATAAATAATAAATAACAATAATATTATATATATAATATTTGTGATATGCTAAAGTCTGCTAAAGTGAGGAGATTGGCTGGGGCTGGAAGGTGGGCACCAACTTGACAATTGCAGCCAGGACTCTTCGCCACATCTCAGATGCCTTGATGTGCCACTGTGGACTTGATGTGAACGGAATGGAAAGGAAGCAACACACGTTTGATCAAGTTTGATCACAACTTTACAACAATTCAGAATACCCAAAAATCAGAATTCCAATGAATTCCCCTAAACTGATGCTGGTGTCCTTCACCATCAAGTTCTGGGAGGAGCCCATTTCAAGACTGCGCGGAACGCGCAGTCCGCGCAGCGCGCCTCGACTCTGATGACCCGGCGCGTTCGGAAAGCCACAGGCAGTCCAGGATCTCCCCCGGGCCTAACATTTCAGCCGCCAGAATAGACATAAGACATCATAAGACAAAAAAGTGCCAAATTAATCCAAATTAGTGGAATTAGTTGGATAAGACATGTTGGATGTTTCGTGATCGAATTCCTGGTCGCGTCCACCTTTTGACTCTTCAAGACGATTGAGAAGTATAGTCTGCATTTGCCATGGCTGCAGAAGGGTTGTGGCCAGAGTCCAACACGATCCAACACGTCATGAATTGTACTGTTTCACTTTTGTCTAAGCTTTGACCACCGCAGTCCAAGGAGCTTGACACATTCGCACCCCCCAGGTGTTGAGCCATGCTCTCCCGTGGGGCATTTCCGGTCCCGCGTTGCGCTTGCCACCTGAGCGCGTAGATATGCGTAGATGAAGGCAGCATGGCCAGCGATAGCAAATGCTTGGTGAATCAGTGAATCTGAAAATGTGAAGATTATGTGAAGATTACGTGAAGATTATGTGAATATTATGTGAAGATTGTGAAGCGCATTGAAAACGCATTGAAAGTGCATTGAAAGTGCATTGAAAGTGCATTGAAAGGCAATTCGAAACGCCATGCCGCAAACAGTCTGGAAAGACTCGAGCCATCACCTTCTCAGAGATCCGCCAGCCCAAACGCATCTTACGCGTCTTGCTTCAAGGCACGTATGATTCCTTGAACAGCTCGTCGAAAGTACTGTGAATGTCTTTGTCTTGTGTGTAGTACCTTGCTTCATCTTGGTTTCCACGAGCTGGGGATGCCTGTTTAACTCTCCATGGAAGTTGCTCAAAGACTCTTCCACAAACTGCCATAATTACACCTGTTGTCTGAGGGCAATGCCCTGATGTGCCATATAATCAACCAGTAGGACAATCTCAACCTGGTAATTTTCAACATCATCAATTGAAGTGGGGAAGGGCCACCCTGAACCATTGCACTTTGCTCAGGTGCATTTCATCAAAGCTCACGTTCGAAGGCATCTTGTTGTGGTACCTGAGCATGCCAACTGGACGCGAGACTTACACAAAGTTCACTGGAGAAAAAGGAGCTACACCATTTCTGCATTTGAAGCTTGTCGGGGCGTTCTGTCCGTTTCTGTCAAGGCTTGCACAAACAAAGGCAGCAACACACAGGAATACAGAATACGCAGCAATACGCAGCAATACGTAGCAATATGCAGCAATGCAAGTCCAAGTGCCAATACTCTGGCAAGCCATCACTCGTGGGATTCGCGGTGCTCTTGATGCTCTCTTTCGGTACCGATGGCTTTGGATCCGATGTCTTCCTCGACGGATCTGGACCCGACGACGAGCGAACCACGCCGCCACTGCCACCGCCACTGGCGGTGCCAACCGCTACAGCCCTTCCGCCAGCGGAAGCCTCACAGTGGGTCATGCAAAAGGCATAAGGGAGGAAGTACTGTGATTTTTTGGCCATAAAATCACATGTATTTGTATACCCATATCATGTGAGATAAGTAATAAAATATAATCCCAAATTAATCTATGATAATCACACTCGATCACACTCCCACATACAATTCCATCTCAGCCGGGGCACAGTTGATGTTGTACTTACCTTTGGCTCAGGTTTGGTACTGCCGCCCGCGCCCATGGCTCTTCTTTGTCATGCTGGACAATCTTGAGCCCGTCGTGCTGAGGAGACCGTGTCTTCTCCAGGTAGATGGCAAGGTGCAATGATGTGCAATGCCTGTATGAAAGGACACACCTATAGCAACATAAAAAATGAGCCCCAAAAGCATCGAAACCTTTACAGTAGAAACTGATAGAAACTGTAAGAAAAAATAGCTGGACAGCTGAGCGTAGCCACCACAATGCAGCGACCATCTATATGAGCCTAGTTTTCACGAGTCAGGGAGGCAGGTGTGGTTGTGACAATGATCTTTTGTAGATCAAGCCATGGGCTTCACCCGCTCACGGCTGCTCACGGTCGAGGGCTGTAGAAAGTCCGTTCATGTCATGTGTCTTCACTGCCTCAAACCAAAGAAAGACCAGAAAAACAAGCAAGCAATTGGGGTTTCATGATCTCACGAGTCACTAGGAAACTTCAGGTTGGCCGTTGAGAGCATCATGAATCCATGCACCCATGCGTTTCCCAGTCCAGCGTTGAGATTAAAGGCAAGAGTTCAGAGGTTCAGCTTGAGCGTTTGTACAGCATCATTTTGTATCAAAGTGCTGGGGTTTCAGGATGTTCCAAGAGCAAATCCAACCTCATCATCGCTTGCCGATGGCGCCCAGCTTTGCTGATCCTCTGTCCTAGACACGCATCACACAAGGCGATGCTGCATCAAGGAAACAAGAAAATTAAGGTAGATCGTTCGTTCACCGATGTGCCAACTTTTGCCGTCCGAACTCAAGCCAGTAACTACTAATCGCTAATCACCAACCATCCAAAATCAAGATATGTTTGGCACCAACAAGTGCAATTAGGCAAGTGTTGCTGCCTGTTTTCTCCAGCTGCTTCGGCTGCTGCCTGCAGCAGCGCAACCCACGACAACCCAAATCTTTGAAACCATTTGAAACCACAATCTCCATCAATCTCCCCCTATTCAATCGCGGCGACGTGACTCTCGTACCACTGCACCGCCAGCTTGCATCAACAAATCTGATGAACAACCAAATCAAATGGTGAGAGTCTCTTGTACTAAATGACTCAGATCTGGCTGCACCATGCTGCACCTAGCTACCAATCTACTTTTTGCAATCTGTACTCAATCATACTCAATTTTTGCATAACCCTGAACTTTTTGGTCCCGCACGTCCAGCACAGAGAAGAGCTCCCCCAAACGAATGTGGCTGGCAGTGCTCTCCTGTTGAGGCCTTTGCTTCGGACCACATCGTCCCAGTCTCCCAGTCCGAGTCATGTCCCATCACTGGTGGGGTTCCCATGAGCTCCCCACCCGTCGTAAGAGAAGCGAAGGTTTCCTGAGAGCTGCACAGACATCCCAAGGGGATCCACTGGAGAGGTGCTGATGACTTTTTCCATCGGCTGTCTGGAGCGTTTGGAGCCTTCACAAAGGGCCGGGCCGTTGGTCTCGAAGTGCGAGCTGGTCAGTCGCAATCTTGGCGGCGCAAGCATATGGAAGGATGCAAATGTCAGGGAGCCTTGATGCAAACTCAGCCCGTATTGGCAAGACATTCGGTTCGTTGGGTACGAGAATCAAGACCATGGTAGAAATTGTTGCAGTGAGAACTACGTTGGGGAGGTTGGGACGGCTGCGTCTGCGTTGCTTTCCAAGTTGTGGGCTCATCTGGGATGCGCCGGTGTCCGACCTAAATGTTTTGCAATCGGCATTGAGCTGATATGATATGAGCTGATAATGCATGGATATGTATGGATCAATCAGATTATATATTGGAACACCTTGTGGAACCACACAAGCAGGATAAGAGAAGAGCCGTACCATCCTGCAAGAACTTCAAGTAATTCTTCTTCGTGATGATGCCCTGCAGCACATCCTCATAATCAGGTCATCAAAGAACTGCAGATCGCCAAAAGTCCAAAATATCAAAATGCTGCAAAATGGTGCAGTGCCACAGTCTTCTCTAGTAGTCCCTAGTCATTTCGGAACATCTCAGCATATCTCAACACATCTCAACACCTCCTGGGACTCCGTGCCTGCTGCCCAGTGCCCGGAAACGAGCCCACCACGAAGATGCGCTGACATCCCAGCCTTGGTTGCACCATGCAGATCCGCCTCAGGCGACCCTCATGACGACATGGATGACATGGCGATCGCTGCACCTCTGGGCACCCCTGGTCCGCCATTGATTGGGGAACACATTTGCCGATCATTTGCGACACAAAGCATTCTCATGCTCTGTAAATTGCGTGTAAATTTCGTGCATGGAGGTACCCTAGAGATCCCTAGAGATAAGGCACTACTCTTATCATCTGCCTGACCTGATAATGCCGATGGTTCTACCTTTATCTACCTTTCAAGGTTTTGTTGTGGTGGGGGTTATTAGGGGTTTAGGCCTCACCCCTCTGGGCTCTCTGGCTGCTTGAAGACCTGGTGTGCCTGCGTCAACGGAGCATGGGGTACCATGCGGATCACCTCGACGCCACAAGATTTCAGCTGGAGAACTCTGAACTTCGGAGACACTTAGCGCACAAAATCACATCTCATCAAGTCATCGAACATCAAGTAGTTTCATAATGTTTCATATAGTTTCATTGTTCAGTCTGATCTTGGTCACATTGGATGATAGGGCACGTTCGTCAAGGGCTTTGTGATGCTTTGTGTGCACGACATGGAAATAGAATGGAAGGTCTTCGTAGCTTGTGGTGCAAAATTCATGTGATATCCGAGGTCAGTACCGTAGAGTCAATCACTGGAAGAAGATCTTCCAAGGAAACGACCTCTTCGTGGCTGATCACGGCGTCACATGCCGTCACCAACGCCAATGTCACATGGGCCCTGGGCCACATAGCCAGCAGGGCTACAACATGGTGCAGTCCTCATTCTGACCACGCACAAGCTCCATCCGCGTTAGCAAGTCTTCGAGCCTTTACAAGCAGGCTTAGGATCTCTTAGGTAAAGGGTGACAACTGATCCTCTCCAAAATTCTAGAAATTCTAAACGTTCATTATCCGTTCATTCAGAATGATTCATGGTTTTTCATTGAGGCCGGCAGATTCAAATCAATGGAGATTGAACTTCTGTGGGCCCAGCGCTGACCGTCGCACGTAACCAACCTGGGAATGACCAACCACTGAACAGCTTAGCATAGCTCAGCCGGACCATGGGCCATGGCGGCCATGGGTCTGGGATCTGGGACATCTTCCATGTCCCGCCATGATTCACAAGATCTGGGTGTGGTGCAAAGAGTTCACCATCGACGATGGGAAAGCCTCTAAAGGTAAAGGCGCGAACCATGACCCGGATGTCCTGGCAATGTGCCGCATGTGCCCCTGGCAATTCCATCTTGAGAATGTGCCAACAGATGCCAACAGGTTGCAGATGGTTGCAGCATGTTGCAGCACCTTGTCAAGGCTTTGACACGAGTACATCTGAAAGAAGACATTTCCAGGCGTGCGTGCAAATCTCATGCCAAATCTCCATGAATATTTATTGCTTGTGCATGTGCAGATGATAGAATGTGCTACCGGACCCTTTCTGTTCTTTTACGCCGTGGTTCGTTGGTCAGAACGAGACCGTTTCAGGCATCTACTCTGATTGTTTGCATGTGCATGCGGCAGCTCTGTCCTGCAATCGTGGGCGAAGACTCATGTTGAGCTTCACTAAGCCTCACGGCCAACAACCCAGTTTGTGTCTGAAAGGTTGCGAAAGTGAATTCATTTATTAGGCCCAAACCTGTCTCCATGATGTCGTAGCACCGTTCAGTAAATGTGACGTCCAACCTCAGCCAACAACATTGATGCTTTGCAGCACATGTAGCTCCCATTAGCTCCCCTGGCTTGAGTTTCATATTGCAATTGTTCCGTACAAATTGGGTGATGAACAACTCATGATCTGCAAAATTCCTGGGTCCCAACATCTCCCAATAACATTTGCTCAGCTTCCGGCTCTTCATGCAGAAAGGGGTATCCTTTCAGCACAATCTGCAGATCGTAGATGCCTGGCCAGGGGGAAGCCATCTGTTCCCGTGGCCCTCAGGGTATGAGGACTTCAAGGGCCGGACCCTCGTTCAATGAATCACCCACTGCTTTGGCCATCAACACTGAGATCATGAAGGGGACGATGTAGTCCAAGCCTTCCAAATTGCAAACGAAGCACAGGCACGTCATGGTATATATGGTATGGAGTGACATTCAATGAAATCCATGCCTGGTGTCTGACTCTGCGAGTGTCAAGTATGTATATAAACAGGAGCCAGTAGGGGGCCTCTTCCCCAGAACCCTTTATCATCCTTTATCCATCTAAAAATCCGATATCCTTCATCAAGAGATTGCTGAAAAACTGCCAGGCTGCCATGAAAAATGCCTCCAGTAAGTTCCAACATGATGACCACCAAAGAGATGGTCCTCGGACAAGTCGCAGCTGGAAAACCCCTTCCTTTCCAATGTCAGCAGGGAACTGAGGCACTGTCATCCTACTGACACCACCCAGGACTGATGCAGCGCCAACCATGGAATAGACCTGGGTAACTTGGAAGTCAAAGCGTCCGACAGAAGCAATAACTTCATTTATGTTTATTTATAGTTATTTATTCTATTTGTCTGCATGAAGATCTAAGACACACACACCAGGGTCGATCTTGTGTGGAAACCTCAGCGTCACTGACACTGCCCTGCCTCCGCTGACTTCCCGTGGAGTATAACATAGCAAACATAGCATAACTGATCTGTTCTGTTTCTCAGCATCCCACAAACGGCCTCCAGCATTCAAGGCTTTGAGACCCAGAGCCAAGCAGCGCCTTTGGTGTGGGACCAGTGTGGGATGGTGTGGGAAGGGCTTTCCGGACTCTGGCAGTAATTATTTGGGTCAATTGAACTGAGCTGATGTTGGTTTTGGCGATGGGGTTGAGCATCTTGGATTCAAACCTCCGTTCCCCAATCCCAAAATTCAACATAGGCGTGTTTTAAAGAAGATGCAGTCACAATGTGTTGTAACTCTATTTAGACCTCGCCCTGAACTGCTGTGTGGCATCCAGTGTTAGGTCAAAACTTCCAAGACCTGCTAAATCTGGTTTAATTCTGGTTTAATATGGTGCCTTCCACCTGCGACAGTTGCTGCCGAAGGCGCCCAAGGCAAGCTCCGATGAAGAGCGATGGCACAAAGAGTCCAGCTGGACAGGCCTTTGGAGGAACCGGGACATCCTTTGTCAACAACGGAAAAACAAGGAGGCTAAACTGGCCTAAAATGACCTAAATATGTTTGGTATGCTTTCATAATCTAAATCAACTTGAATGAACCTGACATGTTTGCTCCATTGGCGGGATGAGGCAGAATCTGCTCTTCTAGTTGGATTGGGTGCAGCAAGTGATCATTCCATTTATCAAATTATATACTTAATTAATTATTCCAAATGTCCAACAATGCTGATCATAGCTTTGTGTCTCATCACCTGAGGAAACAAGTCCATCTTTTTTCATCAAGACTGAAGAAAGCATGCGACGTCATATGGCAAATACGGAAGCTCATCCACTGTCTTATGGTACGGGGAGCATTGGGGGTCAATCCCGTCCCCACATGGGTTGGCCCTCCCCCACATTGGCACCAACGCTTCCCTAGAATATGAGTGCCCCGACAGTACCAATGGTCAATACTGTCTGGCCTGGGTGTGGATATCAACAACTGGGCAGGTGGCCAGTCGTGAGCTCTCAAGTGAAGTCTTCACTGCCGAAATACACCGAAATACCCCAAAGAGTTGCATCTTAAGCTAAAGCCATTGCCATGCCATTGTCCGACTTGGAAAGTGGAGGGTAGCCCTCACCGTTGTGCGCAAAGTCATTCGCGACCTTTTGACTTGGCGGCCCACCAGCCAGACTGAGATCTGTGCAGAAGCGGATCGCTGCAGCAACTCCCAGGGAGGTCAGTAGACCATTCCCGAAGGACTGGCCGGTGCTTGGGCGAAGGCTTCTAAGATAAACCGAATAAGATCCAATAAAGCATACACAAACAAGAAAGCCACTGTGTCACTGGCACAGGACAAACATCAGACATTAAAACTTCAAATGCAAGCACATGCCCAATCATGCCAATCTAAGGCAAACATATTCACGTATATTCACGCAGTGTTGGTTTAATGCAAATATATGTAAATTATAAATATATCATCGGGATTTATCGGGATATCGGGGCTGCGGATGATTGGATCCCAACTTTTGAATACTTTTGATGGGTTGTCACGCTGCACGACGCACGACTCTGCGCGGGTCGAAAATCTGGGACAATCCGGCGTTGCTGTAGCCATCTGTGCAAAGGCCGAACTCTCCTTGCAGCCTGCACGACCCCTTCACAATCCTTTGGAAATTGCTGAGATTCCCAGAAAGTAACTATAGGTGGGCAAAACCAACAATCTGACCGGGATAAAATGAGATGAAACACCAACTTGGATAAAATGAGATCATTGAAACAAACACCTTCCGCATGTCCATCCAATCCCTCTAAGCCTTGATGTTCTCCGTGTTCTTGAGTGATTACTTTGAAACCTTTTAGACTAGGCCCCATTTTCCTAAATATCACTAATAATCATTAATAATCTAAAGTGCCTGACAATGGGCGTCCTTCCGATCTGGTCATCGCCACCCAACCTGCCCTGTTTGTCTCCCTGCCTGCTGCGTACCGTCTCACCCGGCTCATTGCTGCAGGTGTCAAAAAGGGCATGGATTGTCTGCGCCTTGGAAGCTCAACCGTCTCTAAAAGGCCAGCATGTTTAAATGTGTTTAGTATACTCTTATATGATCTTACAATATCTATCAATATATGTTTCTATTTGATCAAGAATTCTCCTCCCAAAAACCAAATGCAGCCTATGTAGCCTATGCAGGGATGGGGCCACCTGCATGCCCTAGCCATATTTGAGATGTGGCACCAGAGCCACTAGAGTCACTAGAGTCTAGAGATGTCTAGAGGACACTTCTGGTGCGGTGTGTGTGTGTGTGATGGATGGGATGGCATGGAACGCTCTGTGGCCAGCGGGTATCGCCAAGATGGCCTTTACGATCCTCGTATTATAATGTTGCCATGCTCTTAGAAAGAAAAACTGAACAGCAGCAGAGTTTGCATCGTTGGGCGTTTGTCGCCTGTTGTTGCCTTCTGCTCCCACTTCTATGATTTATCTTCATCTGTACTTCTTGGCCGGATCCATCTGGATCCCCTACCATGTTTCTTAGGATTCCAGGATATTCCAGGACACATGCAGAAACCCATGCCCCCCAACAAACCAAGCTCCACACGTTGAGATAGCGAGTCAAACTCAACGGCCAAGATGAAATGAGCGTAATAAATGCCAGCAATGAAGCCTCACATGCCAGCAATGGCATTGAGATGCAGTCACACAAAAGATAGACTCAGATAGGCAACAGTCCTCCCATGTCCTCCCTGATCTACTTGTGTTGTGCTGGTTCAAGATGGTTCAAGGCCAGTCTCGCCTCCTGTACAGGGCCAACCCAGCGTCTGAAGCCCGGCTTCGCTTTAAAGGCACACCACCTCAGCCAAGGGTGTTCCAGGTAACACGAGGTCACAGAATCTTTTACAGGATAGTTTCACTGTATTCTACATGTATGAGAAGCATGTCCGTGCCACAGTCCACCATGGGAACCCTGGTGTCCACTTATTTATCTATGTATATATTATATATGATTATTATATGATTATGTGCGTGCCTGTGTGTGTGTGTCAAAAGTCAAAAAGATGTCAAAAAGACTATGTTACACTGTACCATCTTATTTAATATTGTTTTGAATAATGAATCCTCATGATCATCCCTGCGACCGTGCTTCTGCTCCACCAGGGGTCTCACCGAATATTCAGTGCATTGAACAGTGCACCGACCTCAGGGCATCTCAGGGCGACATTGAGATTCGCGTAGAGCCGTGGAGCCCATGAAAATCATCGCATCGCTAGGCCCGATGCCAAGCCACCTGCAGCACCCAATAGGGCAAACATGGCCTCAGCTTCCACACCATCCCAGTCGCACCGCAGCCTTCTGTTTTTTGATTCAGTTCAGAGCATGCATTGTCGAGTCAACCTGGAATACGTTCTGGACCTTCGGACGTTCGGACTATAGGGAACTATCTCCTTTCCGACATGACCGACCAGGACAAGACTTGATCATCGGACGTCGGCTGCTAGTGGGAAGATATGGGAAGATTGAAGATTGGATCCTCAATCATTTTGCCCCTATCGCCCCCTTCATTCACCTGGGTGCGGGACATAATCGCTGGGATGCAAAGTCACAGTGTAGGTCCTGGGTGCTGGTTGCAAACAGCTGCCGCAATACTTAAACATAGCTGTCATTCCAAGCAGGCAATCCACCAAAACGGTTCGCTCTGGAAGGGAGACTGGTTGGTGATTGGGGCATCCCTGCAGTTTTTGACACACCACCCTAATCTATGCAATCTTAGTAGGAGAAACCTCTCCCAGGATGAAATCAGCTGTTGAAAAAACAGCCCATCATCTGTGAGTGCAAAAAAAAACTCGAACTCTCGCAGTCATGTCGGGTGCACCGTGCTGGTGCACCGTGCTGGTGCACCGTGCTGGTGCACCGTGCTGGGGCCCACACACGCTGTACAAGGTCAAGTGACCAGTGCCAGTCAAATTTGACACAGAGAGCAGCAAGGTTGCGACGACCTCAGCAATCTCAGCAGCCAAACATCCAAAACCTGCTTGATGCAGCTCCTGACCTCCTGCGTGGCCAAATGTTGAAGAATTTTGGTGTCATCAATCATCACTGAATCAAGCTACTGCATAAGTCTATATATAATTCTCCGCATGTGTAGTTTTTACAGCCTATACAAGTACCGTTCACTCGTAACCGTCTTATGATACAAGTGCCTTATTGCGAGATATTGCGAGTACTGGCTCCCGAACCGATGCCACGAATGCCATCAACAGCGTCCGTGAGGGAAAAGAAGAGCTTACCTGAAGGTCTTGATGTGTCTTGATGTTTTGCTTCTATCGTAAAGAAATCACACACCGTGACAAAACAATCCAAACTATTCCAATCCATAGCTGCTTTTCATGTGCAAATCATAGATGCCTGCGCTTGAGTGTAGTGTAATTACTACGCTGAATCAGGCCCTCTATCTGATGTTTTTTGACACTAAACTTCCTGGTGGAAGAATCCTTGAAGATCCTTGAAGTATGCAGTATGAGTATTATGTGCTACACCTGCTACATCATGTTTCCAGAAAGAAGGCCTGTTGAAGCCAATGGACTGGATATGATGTGACATATCACATCATTCCTGCAGGCTCCTGCCTCAACTTTGAACCGAGTTTGGTGAAACATCGGCGCGGGTCTACCATGGTCTACCCACTGTGCCCTGTTTTAAACAGAGACAGTGGCACAACCCTTGGCACATCTTGGCATATCTTGGCATCTTGAGGCCAAGGTGTCACTTTTCAAAAGTTGAACAATGTTGGACGGGTGGACCCGCAGCAACCCACTGGGAGCTTACTGAACAGGACACACCTCCCATGCTTTGCATGTTTGACAAGGCTGGCAGCACGGGCGTTCACAGTTCGGACCACAGTTCTCCATGGATATCACTGGGAGTGCCTTGGTTTTCGATTCAGCATGCGCTGAAAAAATCGTGGTGAATTTGCGTCAACTGCCTGGACTCTGGCTCAACTGCTGTGTCAAATCTTAACGATCAGCATGTCTGCAAAAAGATTGAACCAATCTACTAATATCTACTAGTTGCCATATAAAATAGGCAGGTTCAGGAGCTGTGCTGCTGGCATACTTCAAAACTAAGCACTGAACGCCACCAAATGCGCCAAGTGCCAGCAATGGCAAATCCTCTACCTGAATTTCCTCAGTTCCATGATGTGCCCACAAAGTGATTCCGGTGGCTGCTTCTGATAGTACCTGCAGGCATTTCACATGCTGCCAAGCGTCTGTGCACATACGCAGGTCTGACTTGTTGTCAAGAGGAAGAAGGGATGAGAGCATTCCAGACACGCTTCCAATAACATCGGGGCCTCGTGCAGGGGTGCCAGGACTGTCAGGAGTGCAGTGAGGATGGTGTGGCATGCTATGCTGTTGTGGCTTTCCCTTCAAACTGGATGACTTTACAGCTTGAATTCGACCAATTAATTGCAAGATCCCCCTGGAGTTTCCGCATGTCACGATTGAATTGGATCCATAGACTTGCAAGTCTGAGGCAAGAGTCACGTGAACCTTTCCATGACGCAATGGCTGCCTGCAGCCTTCAATTACCAACGCCACTACCATAGCTTTCCCCAACAATGTTCCATGCATATCTTGTGTGAATCTTGGGGGTCTATGCAAAACGAGGATCTTTGGCATAGTGGTCGCCACAAGTCACTTTGGGAGGACACGCGTGGCCTATGGATTAAATAGATGCCGCATATGGCGAAGTAAGTAGTGACCCTGTCATCACAGGCTATAGACAAATCACTTTGGGACCCCTCCTGACACTTTGGACAACTTTGGACATCAGCAAGCCTTCTAAGTGCCAGGACCACTTGGAGTTTGGGATGAACTCCAGCTTGGATCCAGGCATGATCTGTTGCAGCCTTTGCATGGCTTCTCCCACCACCACCAAGGGAGCTTGGTCACTCGCAGCTAGCACAACAGGAGGAGATTCAATCGGCCACACATGCAATGATGTAAACATGCTGGTGATATGTTCGAAATTGTATGATGGCTGGAGCATAGCCATTTCCCAGAAATTGGGCGATGCCGCTTCCAAAGCCTCCTTGTACATCGCTTTAGTTTCCTCCAGCCCCGACGGCCCACCCGTAGGATACATAAAATCTGGCAACAGCGTGAGAATTGCTTCGTAGTCCTGCTTGCCATACGTTTCTCCAAGGTAAGCCATGCGCTTGCGAATCTTCTGCGCCAAATCAGTCTGCTCAAAATCAGGCGCATTGAACAAATGAACATTTATGATCAGTAATCCTGCCAGGAAAGGCCGCAGTTCCCATGCCAAG
>Ga0126342_10009344_pt1 | contig 17576 bp, 13 predicted proteins | sample Cyp1metagenome_FD_92528 | JGI IMG/M metagenome (GOLD analysis project Ga0126342, IMG submission 92528) | Coral microbial communities from Lord Howe Island, Old Settlement Bay, Australia - Cyphastrea 1 metagenome | ecosystem: Host-associated > Invertebrates > Cnidaria > Coral ... | reverse complement strand
CCATTTATGGAAGGCTGATCCAGTGCAAACCCGTGCAAACCATGACGCTTAAGTTTTTTGGTGCCACCCTTGTGCGCGTACACTGCACCACATATTGCATCTTGACCTTGATATCCAATATTCTCTAAAAATCACAAAATCCCAGGAGCTCGTGAAATTTAATAGATGGTAACATATTTTATTATTATATACCCTCTGGTTATTTAACATAGCCATGGAAAATGGCCCATTTATAGATGGTTTACCTATTAAAAATGGTGATTTTCCATGGCTATGTTAAATAACCAGATGGTAACATTTCCTTCACTTTGATCCACATGGTCATTGCCCCGGGAGCTCTGCAATACACTGCGATGTTCAGGAGGAGCTGGTGCAAGATGTGCCTGGCGTTCCTAAGGCGCTACCACTGGGGCAGCTGCCAACTGCAACGGATGCTATACATTTATACACTATTAATCCTGAAAAACAAATTAAACAAATAGAAAAGTAAGATCCGATTCCCAAAACAGTTGTAAAAATATGTAAAAAGTACCTTTGAATCCTTTGTGGGGGATCCTCAAAAATAATGCAACCAACATGTTCAACGGCTGAAAGTGCAACCCGATGAAAAAAAACCAGCACTGACTCACCAGGTCCCAGTGCACTTCGTGGTGGTGACACCACGGCCAGGCCAGGCTGGCGACTCTGGCGACCCCTGGTTTTTTCGTTAAACTATGGATGGGTTGCAAACTATTTAAAAGCCATAGTTGGGCAATATGAACATCCAGAACTGCCAGCTAGTGCAGCTAGTGTCCTTTCATATGATTTGAATGTTCATCTTGTATGGTACAAAGGCTTTGACCCGAAACCATAATTTGTATATTTGTTTTTTTTTCTTCTCTCCGTGACCACAAACACCGGTTTGTAACATGTAGGTCAGAACATAGATCTTGTCAATGTAGGTTGGTATGGTGCCAAAATGTGCCAAGGATAGATAGATAGATGGATAGGATAGGATAAGATAAGATAAGATAAGATAGATTAGATAGATTAGATAGATTAGATAGATTAGATAGATTAGATAGATTAGATTAGATTAGGTTAGATTAGATTAGATCAATAGATAGATTAGATTAGATTAGGTTAGATTAGAATAGATAGATAGATAAATAGATAGATTAGATTAGATTGGATTAGATTAGATAGATTAGATTATATTAGATTAGATTAGAATAGAATAGAATACAATAGAATATAATAGATAGATACATAGATTAGATTAGATTAGATTAGAATAGATAGATTAGATTAGATTAGATTAGATTAGAATAGATTAGATTAGATTAGATTAGATTAGATAGATAGATATATAGATAGATATAATATGTTGTCACTGGAGGTGCAAGCTGTCATGGAATGTTTCTTCATCCAGGTCAGCTGGATGCTGTCATGGAAACAGTGCCACTGGGCAGAAAATGGTCAGTGTTTGGTAGTTTTTGCATCCCTTGTTGGAAGACTTTGATTTCTTGAAGACAGGTTTGGTGAGTATGACTGACGAATCTGGGTTCAGAGGTTCTTGTCTCGAAAGTTTTAAGCTGGAGTGAGGCGTGTGTGACAAAAGTATGGTGTCTAGACATTTCAGAGATTGTATTGAACAAATACAAATACAAACACACACACACACACGCACGCCCGCACGCACGCACGCACACACACGCACACACACACCCACACCCACACGCACACGCACACGCACACACACACACACGCACATACATACATGCACATACATACATGATCATACATGTATTTATCTACATATCTACCTTCATGGATAGCCCGTCGCATAGATGGCTATAGATAGGTCCGCAGCCACCAGACACTGAGAAGGCCTGCGATAGGAAGTGACTTCACAGGCCAAGACCTCAGCCCAGGCAGAGACATATCATCGACCCACTCGTGCGCAGGAAGATTCTGTTGGAGGCAGGTGACCCTGGAGCACATCCCCAACAGAGATTCGGGCGCGGCGGTTGGTCATCCAAAAACAGTTCAGAGAGTGTGGGCAAAAATTCCAACCTTGGACTTGGAAACAGCCTGCCGGGCAGTTCCACGTGCGAGATGCTACGCCCGAGAGCTTTGTGGCACAGGATGGGCTGAAATTGGAATGCGGGAGTGATCTCTGGCAGCTGGGGTCAAGTCACAAACATTTGGAAAACCATTGCCAACCTTTCAAGGTATATTAGAATATGAATATGGTGCGTCCTGTCAGAATTAGGAAACGGATTATCTAGAGCATTCTAAATGCAACAGGATTTCACATGTTCTCCTTCAATTTGTCAATTGTGGGAGCAACTATATGGAGTATATATGCACTATGCAGTACGCGTCAATTGAGCTCAATGACAGGCTTCCACCCTGGTGGTGCTGGAATTCGCCAGGGATGCCCAATAGCCAAGTCGTTGCAAAAGCCACGACCCCACCTGGCCATGAGGTCGTGCCGGTTCCCTGGCCCATCACAGAATGGGATGTGCAGGCTGGGCAGCAACAGCTGGGCATGTCGCTTCCCGAAGTCCCAAGCCGGATATAGCCGGACACCAGGCAGCACCCTGCACTGTGGTCAGGATTGGCGCCGAAAACTGGGGCCTGAGATGGGCTTCTTGGCAGATGGGCTACAGCTGTAGCATGCTCTGGCATTTTCTGACTGAAGATCACCAAGCCAGCACCATAAGCTGTGATCAGGGGCTAACTGCCTACTGTAAAGCTGTTTTATCACTGTCACAGGGCCAGTCCCAGGAAAAATAGAAGGCTTCCAAGAGTGGAACATCAATATTTCCCTGCAGTGCTTAGCAGAGGGAATCTTTGGAAGCCTTGTGGGAAGGTGAAGCCTTGTGGGAAGGTGAAGCCTTGCAGGGCAAGGGATAAGCACTCCGTGTCTACATCCGAGGCTTGGTAGTGGCTCCTGGCATTGTGAGGTGCCATGCTGCATCATGGTGCTGTGTTTTCAATGGATCAAATTGATAAAAAGTGGTGAAAGATTCACAATGCCTCGTAGGATCTTGCCAAACATGCAGGGGTTCCACAATGAACACCATTTGAGGACTTCGAAAACCGATGCTACGGGGCATCCGGACATCATTGACAGCTGGAGGCCAGAGCATCTAAGCGATGGAGAGGCCTCACAGCGTGCGAAGAGTGCTCTAGCACGTGCCAGATGCTGAGCGATTTCAATCCCTGTCTTCAACATGGAACTGCAGTCGAGATCGGTGGTGGTTTCGAATAGTCCCAACCTGCAGGATGATTTCTCCAACTGAATAATTCGCATATTTAAAATTATTTGATTATTTGGGTGTTTAATGATGTTTAATGATTTTGGGATGGGTTGAAAACAGCCATCAGATCCTATCAGTAGCTCGAATCATCACGGCCCTGACAAAGACCATGCTGGATGCCCCCCGATGTCACCCCCCGTGACACCCAGCTATGAGGCATGATTCATCATGATCGCGTGAGAGCACCATACATCCTTTGCCATGTTAGTATGAAAAATACCGTGGGATTAGGAGTCTCAGGACATGCCCCTGGTGGTAAAACGGCGATATTTATTACTCCACTATAATACTCCACCATAATACTCCACTCATATTTCAGGATACCATGCGCACACTAATTAGTCTCTCAGGACAACTTCAATCAAACAATCAAAACAACGCTGGAAAAACCATGGAAATAAAATGTACAGTAGTCGGATGTAGCCTGTATGTTCGATTATACCAACTGTTGGTTTCCACCAAAAAAATTCCCGAGGCCATGGTGTTGCCTCCAGCTCAGGTGGGTTGTGTTTTTCGTGGTCAAGATGCGTATCCGAAGTCTTAAACAAAAACTACATTGCAACATGTTTGCAGTATAATTATTATTATACTATTATTATCATTGTTATTGTCAGTTCATATTTACATTAGATATATATTAATATATGAATTATTCATATTCTATAGCGTCTATAGCGTATTTTATGACATCAGCGTGTTCATTTGGTATGGGTCACCATAGTTGAACTTCCCGAATGGATCGCTCAGCTCTTATATCAAGGTTTGGGGATTGGCAGCGGGGTTTGGCGATCACTGGCATCGCCTTGATGAAGAACTCTAAAGATCGACGTGCGCAATAGACTAAGTGATACGTTAATATATGATAATATATGATATATATGATAATATATGTTAATTATATTTGATTATAATAGGTTTGTTTTCTATAGATTATAGATTCCATGTGTCGACAGATTTCGTCATTTTCCATTGCGTCTATAGCGTGGCCATCATTTCTCCCAGGTGAAAGATCGGCCCCCTCCGGAGAAGCAGACCTTGTGGCCCAGCTGTATCTCGGATCCATAGATCCCAGGTCAGCGTTGTTTAAAACTGTGATAACCCCATAAAATGATCCGAGAAATGGCACAATTTACTGATTTTTCTGGAGAAATTAGATGATAACTTGATGATAACTGATGGATTTGGTACCCAACTGAGGAGCAGGAAGCCTTCTCATACTGTGCACCGCGAGCGACGGATCAAGAAGGAAAAATGTTGTTTCATTTCACCTTGAAGCACATCCGGCTAGATTTCAAGTTGGTCAATTTTTCGTCATGTCTCCAGTTGAACTTGTAGAATGATACCTTCCTGTAAACCAATATATCTATATATATATTTATATGTAGATGTGGAAAACCGATCATGTGTAGAACATGTTCCTACGGAAACCATTGGTTTTCCACATCTATGTCTCATAATGGGTATCAGCTCACCCTGGCAACGGACTGGGCAAAGGCATGGAGAGGGAGAAGTCCACCAAGGCCGGAACTGATGTGGTGATTTGGTGCCATCAAAGTAGAATCAATGCGGGTGTCTAACCTAGGAACTTCAAAGTGTGTAATAACTATCATGCATAGCTGCATAGTTACATAGATACATATAGATAGAAATACGTGTGCTTAAATAATACGTATATGTATATAAATTTTATGGATACTATAAATACGCGGGCACACATACGTATTCAAAACAATGTACATCGCAACTCTGCTATTCATTTGTTGATGTTTTCATGTGGTTTTCCTTTCCATCCACGTTTGGAATCATCAAGTCTACAGTACATGACCATAACTGTTAGATAGTTGGATAGCTTGAAGCCACCAATCAACTCATCTTGGATGGGATAAAACAAATATAAAAATGACATCATCTTAGTGACTGGGCCAGATCCACCAGCCTGGGCAGCTGGGTGATCCTCACCAGGAGCCTTCACCTGTGATCCGCGTCACGGTGGACAACTCACCCACTCTGTGTGTTGTGGGGCTGCCAAGCGACTGTCAATTTGGGATTTTGTTTTGCATTGTTTTGCTGTATATTCACGTTGGCCAGCCCAGATTATTGCAACAATATATCATGAGTTGATGGCTTCAGCTAGGTCAAGTTAGGTTTTTGGAAGTTGGGATTCGCAATCATTTCGTTTTCCTCGTTATCGTTTATGGTTGTACTACCATGTTTCACGGGGATTACCAGCACAATCAATTCCGGCATTCCCATTTGACAATTTCAATCTCTTGGGGCGGTGCCAAAAAACTCCAACTCATGAGGTGGATGAAACTACTGGACGGCGAATATTTCTCGCTCCTTGGCTGAGAGTCCGAAGAGCGTTTTGTTCTGATGTTTTGGGTGCTCTGCATAGATTTCATTTACAGACACCAACTTCCAGTATTATTTTATATTTTTTTCCTGAGTATACAGTATGAGTCAACAAACATTCAATCCCCTTCTGATGACACCATCAAATAGCCCTCAAATATCCCGAAGTTATAAGTTGCTTTATCAGCCCATGCAACTCGTTCTCTCTCTCTCTCTATTAGTATATGTATATATATATATACATGCATATATATATATACATATATATATATATGATTAAATATATAATGCATAGGCTGCATAGTTATATTATATCAGATCTTAGTTAACCTACAGCTTTAATCCAACTTAGCAAACTCTGGGGCATCACCATGCATCACCTTGATCCCCTTGGCCAGGATGACATGGAAGGCACCGGTTTGAGCCCGGGCGGTTCCACGGTGGCTTCCGCCACGTTGCTGAACAGTGCCATGGCGGAGGTGCTCAAGGACTTCCTACCGGTGCGGAACCCATTGGTCCGATGAGATTTGTGGTGATCCAATGGAGTTTGGCACCGATTGGCCACTAAATTTGTGAGGATCCAATTTAATCCAATTTAGTTGTGGCCCCGAAATTCACCAGTCAGAAAGATTCAGAAAGACTATCCCAAATCACGGCTTGGCCTTGAGTTTGCCACTGGTCAATTTGCCCCGTTAGTATGTCCCCTGAGGCCCTGAGGTTATCCCACGTGGATGGATGTTTTTTGGGGCTCCGTGGGAAACTGCCGAAGCTTCCAGTTTTGTGGCCGGTCCCGCTGGGCGAAGCCATGGCTACACGTAGCGGATCGATCCTGGTCTCCTGGTCGCACGGAAGTTGGGGGCCCAAAAACTGGGTCATTGTCACGATCAGAAACAATCCCAACATGTAAGGCTACAATTATGTTTGAGCCTTATCCAAATAGTTGCACGGCTTTAGAAGGGCGTTGACACTTTCGAACCTGTTTGTTTTAGCCTGCGATTGAATTCAGTTTGCACCAGTTCTGGAATTCCATGCCTATGTTGGGATGGTTTAGACCTCGCATTGCTGGAAAATTTGGCTATTCGTTACTATACAATTGGTCAAGGTCGTTGTTACACTGTATAATGATGTTCTATGATGTTCTAACTACATGTAAAAGTTGTGATACTGGCACACCCTTATCACATCATTTGCCCCAACAAGAAGCATCACATTTTTTTGATGGCTGATAAGTTGATACCTTCCATGGGTTAAAACATGTTAAAACAGTATGCAACATATGTGTTTGGTTTCAGGTGTGAGGTTTCCTAACAGCACTGGAGGCGGTAGCCGCCCTCGTGCTCCTGGCACTGTCGCATGATGCCCTGAGCTTTTCTCTGGGATCCAGCATCGGTGCAGCTGAAGCAAAGGCAGGCTTTGTTTCGGCTTTGTTTCGATGGTGACCTGCTGGAAGCATGGGATTGAAGGGGAAACCTTGGGGAAACCTTGGTGTGTTTGATACATTTTGATATTGGTAAAAAAAAATCATGCCCAGCCGCAGATCTATTTTGTGCAGGGTATCTAAGATTAGCTCTGAATAAAGAGGATGTTCCCCAGCAACGGGAATAATATCATATACGTATGCCGCATATGCCTTACAATCATCAGGATACTACTTAGTGACCATGGAGATATCAACTATCAACAACAACAAGTTTGCCTAAAAATATGGATGTATCCCCATTCTATGACATTTAACGGAAGAAATAAGGTTGACAAACCAATGCAATAATATCCAGAGGGAGAAAGAGAGAGCTGTAGCTGGAGCGGGAAAAGTCAAAGATTCAAAGGCCAATGTTTTCTGTTGAAAATCATTATAGGATGGAGAGTTTGTTGTTGGGAAAGACAACGCGAGGCATCTGACATGCTGGCCTCACTTCAGAGGGGTGTTGCTGGCGTTCTGGCTGTCACAAGTGTGCCCTGTCACTGTGCCGGGATGACTGGGATGTCGGTTGAGTTGGGAACCACGTAAGCGCAGCACCGTGGAATACGTTCCTTAGACCTGCAAGATGCATTGATATTTTTGGATACCCTCTGGTAAACTAACATAGCTATTGAAAATTGTCATTTATAGTGAGTTTTCCCATTAAAAATGGTGATTTTCCATAGCTATGTTAGTTTACCAGAGGGTACCTGTGGCTACCAAAATTCTATAAAATTCTCAATGGTGAACGCAAATTGAGAGTTCCAACATGTTTCAACTTCCAACGTTGGAACCCGCCAATCCTGGTTCGGGATGCTTGATGGCTCGGCCTAGGTGGCCTTGGTCAATTTGATTGTGATGATCATTCCGGGCCTTGCCGTGCTGTTGTTGGGCTGGGCAGGGTACCGCATCTACAGTACAGGTAGCTACTTGGATCTACTTTGATCGTTGTGTGACTTGAGATTCGTCACATGTCGAAAGCCCGACCGGGTCACCATATGTCACCATTGAGGCTACAACTACCGAACCTTTCTCGGCTTGGGCATTGCGCTAGGACTGCCACGGTTGTTTGGAAGGTGGAAACATGTGGAAACATCAGTAACAGGCTGGTACTGCAGCACTGTAGTAGCACACAAGACCGGACGGTTTGGCCATGTGTGGCCGATATAGTGAATTTAAAAAGTAATCATGTGTCAGTGTCTAGTCTTGTCCGAAAAGGAGGGACACCTTGTTTCCTGTTGGAGTTTTGTTTCTCCTCCATGCCGGGTACATCATACAGTGCGCCATCCAAGGCCTGTATTGATGTCACTGATTCCCTTCCGATTTCACTTGTTGTTTGTAATGTGGCAAGAGCAAAACCATACACCATCCCAAATGTTGCATTGGTAGGATTTCAGCCATCAGACCAAGGTTCAATCTTGCATCATTTTATTTTTTTGCAGAGGTTCGCGTATAATAAAACAATCACACACACGCACATATTTATTTATATATAGATAGAAAAACTATTTATCTATTTAGTATTTAGATAGATATATAATTGTACATATATATATGCCAGAAAAGTTATAAACCATCATCCTCAATAGGGGATTTATGGCATGAATTTCCTTGGGGCATGGGTGGTATAAATCATGAGAGCACACGCCATATTAATATTTTTATATATATATATATGCAATATCTTAATAAAGACTCCCCAATTCAGGGCCTATCAAGTTTGCCAACTGACCTTCCGGAGGATTGACCTATGGCTTGATCTGCCTGGGCGAGCGCTTCCGATCCCCCGACTCAGCGACCGCGGCCACAGCCAGTGCCACGGACGCACAGGGGCAACTTGTGCGCAGCGGCGAGCTGGTGTTGCTGCAGAGCGGGGAGGCGCATCCAGGGCCAAAATGTTGGGAAAAAGTTGTATATAGTAAAAATGTGAGGATTAAACAGTAGTGAACCATGTTGGTCCGAAGTACTCATACCATATATATATATACTTACAGTATATATATAATAATAATTATATACCCACAAAATATTGAGGATTCTTGGGATGGCCAGTGGCCATGCAAATCAAATTGGTATACCAAGAGCAACTGAAAACATGACCGCCAAAGGTTTAGTTGGCCCAGTTTGGTCTTAGGATGTTTTAGACCTTGTTGTCATGGAGAATGGTGCACAATTCCTCTTCAGGTGGTCCCTAAATTGGCACGCAGCTTCCGTACTGCATGACTATTGTTATGGCTGTTTGATCTGCCGTGTCCAAATCGATTCAATAGAATTCAATTAGCTAGTGATCATTGGGTGGTAGGATGTGGATGGATGTGGTAGATATCTACATCACAGATTGAAATGAGTTGACCCAAATTGAATGGCAATAGTCGTCATTTCACCGCGGCCAGGTCGTGTTACGACCTGATCCTCGGGTGTCTGCAGGACATGCAGAGCCAGGCGTCGTGATGAAGAACCGACAGACCGACAGAGGATGATGATTCAAATGGACATCAATGGATGATATGGATGGGAATAGATGTAAATGGATATGTTTGTACAATGGTGTAGGTGGATATGGATGGATGTACTGAAACTGGAATGCTGCCAGTTGTTATACAATCTATCAGGTGAAGTCTTGTAGACTGATGAATCATCATGACCTCAAACGACTTTCGCACATGAGACCAGAATCCTAAAGGTTGGTGACGTAAACATTGCACAAGTATTGGTAGTTGAAAGATGTTGAAAGAGGTCAAAGCTCTTCAATGATCTTGGGACGGGATTACTACAGACCACAAAATTTGGGTGTGCGGTTTTGTTTTTGACAAAAGCGATCCATGGCCTTTTACTTTGTCCGACATTTCTGACTCACATCCACACATTGATGTGGCTGAAGATGCACTTCGAACGGATTCCTGATATTGCTGGACCAAATGCCAAACCAAACCAGATAGCTAAAGTTTACACATGTTTTGGACAATAAGCGGATTATCAGTTGGTTGCGTGTCCATGATCAGCCAGATGCCCACAGGTTGGCAGGAATTCCTGGCGCAAAGCATCCAAACGGCTTTGGTGGGGGGAAATGAGCAGGCCATAGCTTGGGACACACAGGGCTACACAGCCGCGAAATTTCATAGAAGAGACACGCCACACCATGGTATGTTGCCATACTGTTGCCATATGTTGCCTATAGCAGGACAAGACAGTCAAAGCCAAGCCTGGATGGCTTGGGATAGTCAACAAGGTTGCTGTTGGATTTATATTCCCAAGTCGCTATCTATATGCCAACTGCAGATGGGCAGGGCTCCATCCATGCATGTGTCGGGCTTGGCGTCGCGGTGCAGGTGGTGTTGGAGTTCTCCCGTCGGGGCTGCGCCTACTGTGCCAAGCAGTTGCCTGTGCTGCAGGACCTGTACACTACATTTTACCATCTTCAGATGCCAAAAGCGGACTTGCTCAACAGGAAAATCATTTTCCCAACCTGTCAAGTGGATGTCCCTTAGACTTTTTTTTGCTTTGTGTTTGGGTTGAGGGTTATTCGTGTTCAGGAATGTATCTTGGCCCTTGCTAGTTGCGGCCTGGGTGGAATAATAGGGCGTAATCCCAAACGAAGGATGATATCCTGATAGCTGGACACTTGGATCAAAGATTTCAATATCTCAAAGCCCACAAATTCATCAAAGATCACCCAAGATCACCTAAGAATTACCTAAGATATCCATAAAACATATTAAAACATCAGAAAACTATGCTAAGACTGGTATAAACTAAAACTATATATATACGTATATATATATATATACGTATATATATATCTATCTATCTATCTACCTATCTATCTATCTATCTATCTATCTATGTAAAACTACCATTTTACAGCCCTGCCCCTGAGCCACAGCCCCAGGAGGTGATCCGCAGCCGTGCTGCCGCGGGGCGCTCCATGGCCATGGCCGGCGCCGGCACCGCCTTCGTCGGGGGCTCCTTGGCCTTGGCGCCTCTGAAGGTGTTCCTGCTGGATGCGGAGGACGGCGGTGAGAATGAGGAGATTTCAGTCATAGGTCATGATATTTCATGGATGTTCTTGGTGTATAGGGACACAATAGGAAGAACAATGTAAGAATGGTAATGATGTGTTTGAAAACATGATGGAGCACATATGGTAGTATAGTGATAAATAAACTAATAGAAGACATCATAATGGTATTATTGAGGAAACAACACAGAACAGTGATCATAGTGACACACACACACACAGGATGGCGATGGAGAGAGATATACATTGACATATATATATAGTAATTAGTGACAATAATGATCATACTGGTACCAAACATAGCAGCAATCACAATGATAGTGATATTGCCAATACTGACTGTAATGATAATATAACGATAGTAATAGTCAGTATTGCTGTTACTATCGGTTCTAAAAATGTGATATATGTTGGTACTATTACATTGTCATGATAGGAACTATTATTCCTAACAATATTATAACAATTACAATAATAGTAGTACTCCAATAGTAATGACTGATGGTAATTCCCAATGTGCAGATGATGATCACAAACTAGTGCCATTTGAGTGTAAAGATGATGTTAAGGATGCTACAATAATGATACCGCTAGTGACAACAATAGTACAATAAGAACACTGACAGCGATGGAGGGAGTATTGATTAAATTATATAGTAAAAACAGTAATCACACATGAATAGTTGTAATTATATGAAATTGTTTGTGTGTATGATGTATATGTACAAGCTAGTTTTTCAACATATGGGCATTGACTAGAGACAAACTTTGGTCACATTCCGGTGTGACTTTCATGTTACTTGGACAATCCACGTGCAGTGCGGGCAGGAATTTCCACAGTTGGCACAAGGATTTCAGGCTGGAAGGGCGCTAGCAGCGGCATGCAGCGGCCATGCCCTTGGTGCATTTTGTTGTCATAGTGATGTCATAGGGTCGACTATGAGTTTTCCAATTTCACATTGCAAGCACCGACCCTTCGAGAATTTGAGGAAAAGGTTGCAGCTCAAGAAATAATAGCCTATCGATGGAACTGCAAATGGCGAGTCAGTTTCAGTTTTGACTTGTGTTAAACCATCCATTTTTTGAAAGTCTATCATGTTTTTTTGTAAATCCCAAGATGTTGACGTTTCATCATTTTCCGTTTTGTCAGAACTCCAAGCTGCGCGTAGCTGCGCGTAGCTGCGCGAGGTGCAAGCCTTCCCGACCTTGTGGATCTTTGGGCAGCCGCAGGTGGATCCCATCGTCACCCAAGGCTTCCTAGAGAGGCCCAAACTCGAGGCGCCCTTTCTGGATGGAAAATCATGGGGTACCCCGCCATTTATGGAAACCCTCATATGAATCATGGTTGACAATGGGGTCTAGCAAGTATATCAAGTACTGGTGAAATACAGTTTTTTCTTGTATCACCCTATATCTATCCATATCTGGGATCATGGTAATTGATTCTTTGTTTGGACCACGAAGTCGTGATGACTTGAGACCCGGTCGTCGCAGGCGCGTCGCTCACCACGCCAGGAGATTTTGCAGATCGAAGCCACGAAGAGGCCGCCGATGCCGAAAAAGAAAGGAGTCTTGGTCCAATGGTACCCTCCCAATGGATCCCAATGGTGGTGCTAAATAATCTTATTTGTGGAACTTTGGCGGGGTAGCCCTAGTAATCCATGAATTTTGGTGTAGTTGTTGGTTCTGGTTGCATTTAGTCGCAGACTATGTTCAATCTATGCATTTTCTCATATTTTCCTAGAAAAGAAATTTGGGCTATGAGTATGTTAGGCTTGACATTGTGCAAACGCATGGAATTCGCAGTACTCAGGACCATTGGCACGTTTCTTTCGGTGAGCCCTCGCGCTTTCCGTTCGACTTTTCTTGGGGTTGATGGATAGCAGAACAGAGCTGAAGTTAAGAAGGCTTTAAGACGGGAAACATGGGAAACTAACTACTACCACCTCACTGGATATGCACGGACTGGCTACTAGTTCGACTGGGGGACCTTGTGCAACAAATTGTGTGGCAAATCACTTGAGTAGATTTCCAATTTTTGTGTCCTCTGCATCAAGCTCCAGCTTTCTTCATTGTACCTCAAGAAAAGTATACCTCTAGGAGTGCACACACACATCTTGCTCTCGTAGCAGCTGCAGGTGTGCAGAGTTAGCGTTAATCCGTTTGTTGGTCCGAGCTGCTTCCGGCCCTTCAATTGCATGGGCATTTGAACAATCTGCATAAATATCATGGAATACAATATCCTATCGACAGTTGCAAGTTTGGTGTCCGCAAGTTCCCTCATGTCATGTTCAGCTAAAAAGTGTGTGCTTCATATGGAGTGAACTGCCATTGTCGGGACGACTGTGTCGCTGTGGCGGCAGCCTGTGGAAGATCCTGAAGCTCAAAGACCTGGGAGAAAAAGCCTACGGTTTGGAGCACTGGAATGGTTTTACTAATTTTTAATCATTTTTACACGTACTTCTCAATTTCAGTCTTTGATCTGTGTGTCATTGTGTGTCTATGTGAAATGGGCCAATGGACATCAATGGACGCCAATGGGATTTTATTTGCTTCTGAGGGCGTGCGTCTTGGACAAATTAAATGTTGCAAGAACATGCAAGAAACTTGTTGCTGTGAGTTTTGCGTTTCATATACAATTGAACATCCAATTCTCTGTAAATGAAATTGCCATAATATGACGGTGTTGCAAAAAGCATAAATCTTGAGATTGCCCCCATACTGCAGCTCCTGCTTCTTTCTTTTGAACTTTGAGCTCCTGGTTTTGATGTTCGTATTAAACGTGTTGGTTGGTGAAAAGCAACATTCACACATATCATCGTTTCGTTTGGACAAACAAAAAAACATCTATGTATAATATTTTTGCATACACATATGTGCGTGTGTGTGTGTGTGTAGTTGCTTGCCAGATGTCGCTACCCGCAGTTGCGAGTACTGCCTCCCAGGCCCAGATCCAATGGAAGACCTCCTGGCGCTTGGTCTACTCACCACGTGCCTTGGCGGCATTGAATTTGCATTTGCATATTGGAGACTGTGCATATATATATATATTATATATAGTATTTATATATATATAGACATGCAGCATGTAGTATCCAGATGTAAATACTATGCATTTGCATATGTATGTAATGTATACGTGTGTATATATATATACATAAGTGCACATGTAGACATAGATATATTTGCATATATATAATATATTTACATTATATAGTATCTATATATATATATTACGTGTATGTGCAATTATGTGATATTATATGCACATAGATTCAAATTCAATACACATGTATTTGAGTGCACGTTGACGATCAACAACTGTTGGTCCGTTTCTTGGGGTTTGCTTTCATTCACGACATTGCATAGAATAGCAAATTCCACTGCATGTGTTTTGTCTATTTTTTGTTTCTTTCTATCTTTGTGTTTTTCCTTTCAGGTTTGCACGGGGTATCTCTGAAGACCTTCTACCGTCGGATGCAGAAGGAAGGTCCCAGCCTTCTGTTGATCCAGGCTCTGGGACCTTTTCTGTGGGTCGTACGAGTCGTTCCGGGATGCAGAACAGTGGATTTTTCCGTGTCTTTGTTCTTAATGAAACACAACTCAACAAGGCTAAGCCGGGAGTGTGGCGTCGCAGATTTGTCCGCATGGAGGGCGCAGCTTTCAGACTTGTTCATATGTTCCCCTTTTATTCATGAGAAATTTGAAACTAAGGATGTTATGATCATAGATGTCCTTTTCCCACTGGTTGGTTGATTAATAGAGGGGTTAGTTTACCCCTTTAACAACAGGTAAATGATGATAGATGGTATACCAAACCGGCCCCTCTATTTTTACCAAAAGGACATTATTGGTTATGATGTTGGAACCTTGTCTTCGGAATCTGGCTTTCTGCAGGACCATCGTGGTTACGTCTTTGGTGGTTTTGCGTCGATGAGCTGGCGCCAGGGTGATCGGCACCCCTGAGGGTGAGGGTGGGGTGTGGGGTGCTAGTGAGCTAGAGCTTGCTTGCCTTGTTTTTTAATGTCATATGATGTCATATGCATAAATATATATATAATTATATATATATATCATATGTTATAGTATGTACATATAAATGTATATATTTAATAATATACACATCTTATACGTATATTGAAAGGTTTTCTGGTACTGCGACAGGTCTCTCACAGACTGCTGGTGCCACATCACGCATCCAGGTACTATGGCACCGGGGAGAGCTTCGTCTTTAGATTCAGGCGTGCCATCCGGGCACCGGGGATTCCTCCAGCTCCCTGGACTGGAATCGAGGGAGATGGTTTTAATGGATCGTACAGGTGGTTTTTGAGCAATATATATATAATATATGTGTATGTGTGTGTGTGTGTGTTTTTTTTCTAATAGGTTATCCAGTTCAATTTTGATAGGTTGTTGCCTTCGCTGCTCAAAGCATATTTGGAAGACGGGGTGGGAGCCAGTTCCCTCCATTTCATCCCAACTGGCAGGACCCCGATGCCAAAGCCAGTTGTGTCCCTCGCAAGGCAGCCAGGGGCCCAGACCCAGGAATGCCAAGATTTTGGTGCTTGAATTGGACAAATAATCAAAATTAGTTTGCAATTTTGGTTGGTTTGGTTGTCCATCCTATTTGGGATGATTTTGATGATTTGATTGCTCCAATCGATGTTTAATTAACAGTCGAAACATCCAAGTAGTTGCGTTCATGTTGAGTATTGGATCTTTTAGATGTCCTATACCCTCAAACGAGAAGGCATCTTAATATTGCTGACCATTCAGAGGTTAAACCAACTGAGAGCTCCCTTGAGTTCCGCGTGCACAGCTCTGGGCTATGTCTCCAGCAAGTCTGCAGTAGTGCCAGTCCCAAAATGTCCGAAATCATTTAAATAATTTAAACACCTGATCTGAGGGGAAGACTCGGGGAAGTCCATACACAGAAAGGTACAACCTACTATATAAATTGATATACGCATTTTTATTGGGAAGATTCAAAGTCACACAGAACTTGCAGATGTTTTCCCTGGCGCCCTTGAGGTTACAAGCTTCTGAAAAAGATTCCAAGACAGGTCGATGCCTCGGTGGCTGGGACATACGGGGTTCTACAATGGGCGACCCGATTTTACGAGGGGCTTCCTCATTTGCCCCCAAAAATGCAATTTATTGCAATTGTTGAGTTGATTTTGGACACGTGGGAAGCCCTTTGAAAATCCAGACATGATTTTCATGGCTTTCCACCCCTTGGTTCCCCATTGTGGGATGCCAGGTGTGGCAGCTCCAGATCTCGCTCAAGAAGCCGTGGATGAGGCGCGGAGTGGGGGTTCGGGCATCAGGTGTTGACTTGTTTCAATCAGCATCACAGCAGTTAGAGAGCTAAATACATACATATAATAAATATCCAGCAAGTATGAAACAGATACATTTTATTTGTAATACTGTAAGCAAAGAATCTAAGTGCCCAGTAGGTTATTCAAAAATGCGATAGATCTCCAATAAATATCCGCTCAGTACCATAGACTTCCCCCTGTTATTCCAGGCCTTGAAGTTGCTGGACGCTTGGAGTACCAAGGCATACCTGGCCGGACAGTGTCTTGTTGGATGGTGGCTGGAAAGGCCGTTGGAACCCTTAAGGTATTGTATGTTTAGCTTGGTATGGATGACCATCATGAATATCACATCAGGAAAAATATATACATAATATCTATAATTAGTTTTATATAAAGCACACACTTGCTCAGAACTGTCATTGCGAATTTTGTTGTGGAATGCATCTTACGTGCAAAAACACTTCAATTACACCTGACAGGAATGGGTCGGCGAAGAGACCCGACAAAGTATCAAGAAGCTACCATCGCCTTAGCCAGAGCAGAATGGAAAAATTGGAAGCAGACCCTTCCCTAATGACGAGTACATTCAACTAAGCCAAATCGTTCCCACCTGACATCGACCGGAAGTCCTAAAGTTGGAGTTTGGTTTGAAAAACTGTTTGAAAGACATGCCGGTTCTTGGCTTAGCCGGTTGCCACTGACGAAAATTGGATCTGACAAAAGTGCAGGCACGTCCGGATCATCAGTCCCGATATCCTCCCAACTCATGAGTAGCTTCGTTGGCAGTGGACTCATGAGTGGGCCACTGCCCCCTGCGAAACTTAGAAGTTTTACATCTGTTCAGATGGCTCACACACACATAGATATATAATACGTATGTATGTATGTATGTAATGTAATGTAGTGTAATGTACTGTACTGTAATGTAATGTAATGTAATTTAATGTAATGTAATGTGATGTATGTATGTAGTGTATGTAATGTATGTAATGTATGTAGTGTATGTAATGTATGTAATGTATGTAATGTATGTAATGTATGTAATGTATGTAATGTATGTAATGTATGTAATGTATGCAATGTATGCAATGTATGCAATGTATGCAATGCATGTAATG
>Ga0126342_10009343_pt1 | contig 17578 bp, 19 predicted proteins | sample Cyp1metagenome_FD_92528 | JGI IMG/M metagenome (GOLD analysis project Ga0126342, IMG submission 92528) | Coral microbial communities from Lord Howe Island, Old Settlement Bay, Australia - Cyphastrea 1 metagenome | ecosystem: Host-associated > Invertebrates > Cnidaria > Coral ... | reverse complement strand
GAGTTGGTGAAAATGGCCCTTGGCAAAGGAGATCCTGGAGTGTGTGGGTCAGGTCCGATGGTCTCCGGGTGGTTGATGGCGTTGCCTGCCCTGTTCATGGGAGTGCCATCTGGCAAGTAGCCTAAGTGGCTTGTTGGATTACCAAGTGAGTGTTGGGTGGAGGCTACTTGGTTGTATGCCTCTTCATTCACCATAATAGTGGATAAACCATAATAAACCTATATATATACCAAGAACTCCAGGCAACCCACATCATTCATGAACTCCAAGTCAGCATAGGCATCCTTTTGAATGGAGTAGCTGAACTTGATTCCATGAGTTGCCTTTCTTGCGACTTTCAAGGTGCGTTGGGCACCGGCTGCCAAAAGCCCAACAGCCGCTGTGGCCAGCAATGCCATGCCATAAGCTGGGACGCTCGTCTCTGCTGAGGTGGATGGCATAGGAACGGTTTCAGACTGGGAAAAACTCCTGGTTGCAGCATTTGCTGGTTCAAGCACGAACGGGCAACGAACGAGGCAGGTCGTATATAGTATACATACATACATACATACATACATTACATTACATTACATTACATTACATTACATTACATTACATTACATTACATTACATACATACATACATACATTACATACATACATACATATATATATTGATATAATGCGTGTGTGCGTGCGTGCGCATGTGTACGTCAATCATGAGATATGTATATATATATGTATGTATGTATGTATGTATGTATGTATGTACGTATGTATGTATGTATGTATATTCTGAGCTTGGGCTTTGAAGCGGTATGAAGTGGCACAAACCTCCAAGTTGGAATATCATTAATTACAGTATCATTCTATCCCCCATCATTCCATGCATATCCCATCTATCCTGCCTATTCCTCATTTTATCTCAGCTTCATGAGACAAGGTGCGTGGGCGTCAGCGACTTGGGGACGCTGGGAGCCACGAAGCTGACACCATTCAGGAGAACAAGGCCCAGGGCGGCCACGGCCACAGCAGACGACATCTTCGACCTGATTGCCATCAAAGATCCGGTTGGCCAACTTCGAACTCTTAGGTTGACTATTCAATTCACACAAGCCCATCAAAAACCCATCAGGATCCTTTGGAAAATGATGAACCGATGAAACATGGATAAACGATGATACACGTATGTATATACATGATTACACATGTATATATAAATGGAATCCTTGCGCAACTTATCAATACTTATCACACATTTCAAATATGGATGTTTGATGTTGAACTATTCATCATGTGCACGAAAAGGGGCCGAGAGCTCCTACAGTTTCAATGTCTATGATTGGCCCTTTGCTCTTTTCGGTGCACTTGAGATAATCGAGATTGGATACCAGTAGGCCAGGGAATCTTAGCACAGAAGCAGCGACGGACATGGAAGACTCAAGGACATGAAACCGCACAACGGCACAACGCGGCTGGTATGAGTCAGGTCACATCTGCGACATCGGCGGCCAAGTGAGCGATGAGGACCAGGGAAAAAAGCGGATTGCTCCTGTCTTTTGAGCCAGTGCCAGGGCAGGTATTGGAGCACGCGCTTCCACCATCAAGAAGCTTGAACCATCTTGAACCATCTTGAACCCATGTTAAATATGTTAGTGTGCAGACTCATGCAGACTCATGCAGGCTCCACAGAAATGCTCATCCCATAGGCCTCTTTACACCCTCTCGGTGCAACTAGTGACGGGAATTCCGAGCAGCTTCGCAGATCGGAAAGGATTCAAGGCGCGACTCGGCAGGCGTGTAGAGTCCCAAAGGGAATCTCCAAAGGCACCGCTGTCAGCACCAAGCTCTCAGGCAGATTCAGACTGCTGCTGAGACCCCCAAAAAAGACGGGATTCCTGTGACTTCGAAAGAAACCAAACATAAAGTAACCAAGCCAATAGAATCAGGAGTGCACATCCTCGTCAGCTCAAATTCACCAGGCTGGCGATCTAGCAACCTGTAAATAGTAATACGTGGAATCCATTGGAATCCTGTCTGTGAATTTCACTCTGAATAGCATCCTGCTACCGCATGGGCAAATATTTCAGGTAGGATTCGTGTGTATCTACATTATCCGCTTTTTCCTTTCAGGGATGTCCTCTTTGAAGTGACATTGCATAGAATGCTCAGTAGCATTGTCGCAGCTGGAAAGTACACAGGGGATCATTTATCAGAATTTATCATGGCATACCATCCAAACAGCACCCACTCAAAGAGGATTGAGCAAGGTGATTGATCACTAGTGCAAAAGTCTGTTTGATCCCTGACTGGACCAGCATTGCTGGGCTGGATACTGCAGCAAATAAACATACAATTATTCAAACGGCTTTGTGTGATTTTGTGTGATCACTGAGTCTGCTGAGGACTGCAGGATTGTCCTGTCAACCTGCCCACGATTCCGGCTTTGGTCTAGCATTCACCAAAGCACACCCAGTTCGGGCAGTCGGGCAGTCACCTGGAAGGAAAATCTTGCCACCTTTTGGCATCTTTTGGCTGGGAAGGGCACACTTAGAAAACTACAGGTGACATGAATCAGATGTCATGAATCACAGTTCGCAGGTTGACAAGCAGTAGAATGCCGAAACTCAATGGAACTCAATCATACTCAATCACCCGCTTCATTCAGGCTTGGCCAACTTTGAGAGTAAGTTATCTTATCATATCTTGTCCATGGGATACCGAAGAATACTGCATTCGAGCCTCTTCGGCCTTTCGCACTTTGCACTGAAACATTCATGTATTTTTGTTCATTGATGTTCATTGTGTGTCTACTTTCTCTGGTGGAACGGACATAGTGTCCCACCCCGTGACATTCCGTCTTTACTGGCAGTCTCAGTGTCAGAGGTGCAAGGTCGTACAAGTCATATTTTCATGTGCCGCCAGTATAGCTTGTGTAAGGAGTGCTTCCCTTAATTCACTACCAAAGCAAATGAGTCTTTGCAACGGCAAAATTCCCATTCCATAAGGTTTTCACATCTACCAGGTAGCAACCCGGAGAAAAGCTGCGCCTTCCCACTCAACTGGACGAAGTGAAGGCTAGTCGAAGTTCGTAGCATCAACGACTTTAAGGCCTCGAGGAATTTTGTGATTGTATGAGTTTGTGACGTGTTTTGGAGGTTTTGCATTGATTGCTGCATGAACCAACATCAGGTCGGGAATGCTTTGGAAAGTTGTAAAAGATGTGCTTTGGCAGACCCTATTTTGGGATGAAATTGTTGAGTTTGCAATGTAGTTCTGCCCGAAGATAGCCATGTCACGTATCACGAGACGATGGCATTTGCACATCCTACCATACTCTGTGATTGGAAGGGCAGGTGGCAGGTGGCAGGTGGCAGTAGATTCACACCAGCGCCAGTACACTATACAGTAAGTCCCTGTTCAAAATAGATTTTGCTTGCGCTGCTCTGAAATATCTTAAACAGGCTGTATAAACAAACACTCTTAGCTAAAGGCCAAGAAGCAAGAGCCATCGTAATACAAAAGCGTGAAGCAAAACAAGATGCCCCGAAAGAGCCATGTGTGTGTGTGTCTTAATTGCTTTATCTACACATGTAGATATGATTACATATATATATATATGTGTATATACAGTATTACATCATTTTTTACTTTTATGGAAATGTGTCATTTGCATGGGATAGTTTATTCATTTGGAATGCTGAAATAGGTCAATTATACACATATATTACATTGTATGTTGACTGTTGCCTTAAAAATACAACTCCTGATTCTAGTTGCCTGCGTCCTAAATGACTGCGCTTGACTTGGCTTAACGTCATACTTCCATGGTCCACATGACTAACTGTGCTACCACTCCTCACCTTCAACGCAACCATGAAGAAGATTCCAAAGGTGAGCTTCGCAATACCACTTAGACATGCAGAATTTGATCGCACACAGGAGTTGAAATAGAAATTGAAGCGTCAGCACCACTGCAACAGATCGCTGGAAGAAGACAAGCTTGTCATACTCCCGCCAGTCTGCAACAGCCATGCGTGTCCGAAACTCCTGCAACAGACTCTGACATAAGAGTGACATTTCAAAAGAAACAAACGTATTCATTGACTGTGAACTCGACAGAAAAGGATGAAACGGCAAAGGGAGGAAACATCTAGATATATCCGGATATTGTATGACATTGTGCGGTGGACTTGAGCATATCAACTAAGGCTAAGCTTTCTATAATGCGTCTAGCGATGATACAGTGTGGTCCCCTGTGCTCGTTCCTGATGATGGATGATGTTGCTGCTACAGTATTTGCTATCAAACCTGAACGATAATATCGCTTTGAGTAGGCCTCAAGTGATTTCAAGCTGCTCGTGCAAATCACTGAAAAGTTGAATTGAATTCAAGCTGTCCTCACGCACCATGATTCTGCTCTCGCGCACCTTCTGCCACTCTATCAATTTCCGGAACCAGGAATGCGCGCAAGTCAAATGCGTCAGGCACAGAGTAAATTGGGTCCAGCGTACATTCACCTGCGATGAATCAAAACTCAATCTTTGGAAGTACATGTTCGTGTCCATGTGGGAGACTAGCTGCGAAGCAAGTCTAAAAGTCCTATGCTTTCAGAACATGCGAAACCCAAAACACCCGGAAACATCCCGAACCATATCTTGGAACACCGGGCATCAAGGTTGGCGTACATCAGGAGGGCCCAATAGCTGGTCTGGAATTGCAGTTTTGCGCCATTTAGCAGGAGGTTGACAAAGAATGCATCAAAAAGCATGAAGCGCATGTCCATCTTGAGGATGTGGAAGAAGTCGAAAGGATTCTGCTTTGGGTCTGACAAGAGTTTGAAATAAGCACGGTTGATGGCATATTCTGTCTGGCCGTCCAGAACCAAAACCATCCTGTTGAGACTGGCCATCGTCTTCATAGCATCAGCATGCCAAACTCGCATGCAGAAAACGGGGACTGTGTAGCCATTCGGTTCTGTACCACACCCATATTCCACCCGCCCACATTGGAGCAATTTCACGGGAACGGCCCTGAAGACATAGACAATCAGCTGCAGAACAAGGAAGCCCCAGGCAAGACCTAGCAAAAATTCACAGCCCAAAAAGAGAACAACAACGGACAAAGATCCAAAAATGGCAAAGCACAATGCTCAAAGACTCAAAGCACTTCACTAACAACAAGTGCAGGATTCGAGATGCTACTCTCCAAGGGTTTTCTCTGGTTTTCTCCAGTACTTTCGTACCTATTTCAGCAGCGATCGGCACCTTGTCTCCACAGTAACAAAAAGTTGGAAAGCTCCAATATGACAGAGCAATCCAACAAATAAAGTCAAAGGGCTGATTTTTGTCAACAATTTTTTGACATCCCAGCCGCCTGCCAAAACCAACAAGTTTCCGCCTGGCTCGAAGTGCGCCCACATCGAGTCCTTCCAAGCCTTCGACCACGCTGGTTCAAGTGTTTCTTTCCATCCTGGACATGGCATGAAAACCTGTGCAGTCAGACTGGGCCCCACTGCACGACCTCTACATCAAACCGGTTTATGGATAACATTCAACACGGCGTGGAGAGTGTTTGCCAAGGGAATCTTCACTAAACACAACTCAAGACCATGGGCAACATAACTTGAGAAGGGGAATGCGAAAGGTAGAGGGGCCACAATGGAGAGTGAAGAGGTTAGGTGGCATGTCAAACCAACCGATGATGATGATGATGATGATGATGCTGATGATGCTGATGATGCTGATGATGGTGATGGTGATGGTGATGGTGATGGTGATGGTGATGGTGATGGTGATGACGACGACGATGGCGACGACGATGACGATAGAGATAGAGATAGAGATAGAGATAGAGAAAGAGAAAGAGAAAGAGAAAGACTCTTCGGGAACAATTTTGCTATAGAATAGCAGCAGTTCCGCTGCGGTTTAGTTTTGGCTGTGAGCAAATTGGAAGCCACATACGTAGGACATTCAATATGATCAAGAAAACGGAATTGAGAGATCGAATGTGCCAACATGTGCCAACCAGGCAGAGAGGATTGGATCCAAATAGGGCAAATCCAACATCCACGGTCTTAATGTTCTTGTCCGGTTAAGAAACCGCGCAAAAATATGATGAGGTAAGCCAAATCCCGGGACAGATTAGTAAACCACCCCATGGTAAAAACAAATGTCACATTCTAAATTCTTCATAATACCTTGAAGGAATTCAGCTACATGATATACAACATGTATATACACATAGATATGTATATATATATATGTATATATATATGTAAATATTTATGTGTATATATATTATATATATATATGCGCCTTGAATGCTTTGAAGTTTGCCGGAGACTCTGGAATGGATCTGGCGAGCTGAAACAACATGAAACACCATGTCCCTCGCTGCCCAATGTGTCGGGCACACCCTGCCTTTGCAATCAAGAGATGCTCGAACAGCGCTGGCAACCAGAAGTCCCTGTGACCAGACTTCAGACTGCGTGACAAGGCTCAACGCTATAAAACAGAACCCCCACACCCCGAAGTTCGCGTCCATGCAAAAGACTCTTTTTGGCCCTGAAATCCCAATCAATGGAACGATTGTGTAAGTAAAGCACTTCCACTCCTCGATTTTTGGCGTCTCTGCAAGATCTGCAAGCGAGACTATTTCCAAGCGCGAGTATTATTCACTCTTAAGGTTGAAACCCTTGCAGTGATAAAGAATGGTCATATTTATATATATATATATAATTATATAAATATATATAAATAGGAAAACATGACAGCCTAGGACGCCTAGGAGCAAGCAGCACCATGAGGAAAACCCATAGAAAGAAAGGAAGCCACCACCAATGTGGGTACTTGGCCAGAATCTCATGCGTCCCTTCACACTGTGACGATGTCACTGCGAGCAGTGGCACAAGGATGGTCGCCACCAGGTGACCAAGTGTTGCCCACGGCATGTAGTTACGAAGAGGTGGTCCACAAACGTCGTACAGCCCAGGCTGGTAGCGGCCCTCGTAATTCTTGGGAAGCCGCAGTTGCTTCACTGCCGGGTCTAACTCGCAATGTTTTTTTTCCTCTTTTTCTTCGATGAACCTCTGAGGGACGCAAATGACATCCCAAAACATTGAAGGATTTGGAGGCATCTCCACGACAGTATTGCAATGTATTGCACCTGGGTGCCAAAGTAATTTGGAGAAATGTCTAGAAGCATTCTCGAATCTGATTTTGGCGTTGGGGCCAAAATAAAGAGGATGATTCACATCATTGCATAGCACAGGCCAAATGCGATGTACATGTACATCAGAACCGACCATTGAAGTTAAACTACATGCCATAGGATCATGCCAATATCCATCAAAAGAGGGTATGCGCCATTTCCCTCAAAAACATATTAAGCACACCCTTGAAAGGGAGGCATCGTGAAGTTGTCCTTGGAACAAATGTTGCTGGATTGTTTCCACGCACAAATTCCTGGCCTCTGGTAAAAATGGAGTTTCGCTTCTTTTGTTTCTCTGTCATCTTCTTCTCTGTCACCACAGGTCCTCAGGAAAATGGCCAGTTTGTCCAGCTGACTGGCCAGCTGATTTCACCCAAAGCCATCATTCACAGCAAAAAAAGGGCCCCGAGGATGCCCCATTCGTTTTGACACTCAAAGCAAGGATTTTACACCTCATTGTGCAGTAGAATCTAATCACGTTTTAGCGCCAGGATGTCCAAAGGAACAGTTTTTCGGCAAAACCTACACAGAGAACGTGTATCCTGACACGGGGGACGCATTCCGCTCGGTAATTGTTCTGGGCCTTGCCTCTTGGTAAGAAGGCGCCAATTCCGTAGGCAATCGAGACATCCCCGCCAAGAAAAACGACTTCTGTCTACAGGACAAAATCAATACGCCAAAATCATCTAAATCTATTCAACAGGTCTCTGTTGATAGGGGTGGCGGCTCGGATAGCGAAAAGCCTAAGCTGCTGCTAAGGAACCACAGCCTTCTCACAAGGCTAGTACAGTCACGATTGACTGTCTGGCACCACGCAAAGGCACCACAACGCGGAGATACTTTTCTCATCTTTTCTCCACCGCTCTCACGTAGCAAATCTGCAAGCCATTGCTTGACAATTAGGCAAAAGGGTTATTGATCCATATGGATGCGGAGTCACACAACCTGGCAGTTCAGAAGAACCTGTGCAGAGACACAACATGGTACTGGAGGCTAGACACTATACAAGTTAAGGCTGTAACTCGTGACATGCCCCAAAGTCTTTAGCAGTAAGGCCATGTTTGTCTTTCTTGGGCTTTCAGACGCTTTGCGCTGGTAAATGTTGGGTCTTCGACCAAAATCCACGCACCCTCACCTAGAGCTTTCATCAAAGAGCTTGTTGCCATTGGTTTCGTTACAGCATCTGCTAATTTTGCATTACTATGCGCCCACCGCACGGTGGTATTGCTCATCTTCAAACGCTGCAGAATACTGAGAACTTCTAGGGCCGAGTACTTGTCCCTCAATCCTAGACCACTGGATTTCATTTCGCCCTTCATTGATGACTATGTCGTAGAGTGATCGGGAATCAGCCACCAGCGTGCCCGGAACCTTGATCACAGATTCCTGTGGACTCATCGTTGGATATTCATGTCCAAGCATTTCTGACCATTGGAGTCTGACAAACATGAGTTCTACTTCTGCTTCCGAGAAGGCTTGTACTTCAGCTGCTAGACTGCTTCGCGCTATGCGATGTAGTCTACCTGACTTCCATGACACAAAATTCAGCCTTGAGGCTTTTCCTTCCAACATGTGTCCACTAGTAGCTGCTATGGTGTAACCTCCAGTGCTTTCACCATTTGGGCGATTTCCTAGGGCCGCACCTGTGCATGCCACGAAGTCTATGTCTGCAGGATCGTTGACCTCTAAGTTCTGGACCTTGACTGAAGTCTGCCGGTGCTGATACATTTCTCGGCATAGTTTGTTGGCTGATCTCAAGGTCTTGACCGTTGGATGACTTATCTCAGAATGAAGCAAACCAAGTCGGGCCGAATGCTGTGGTCCTGTCTGGTATGAACGCCATTTGGCTCCTCCTAGAAGGCCTCTCAACTGTGTTTTCTCTTCTTCAATAGCTTGTTCTTCATCTTGCCACTTTGTATCCCCTGGAATTTGGTCTAAGCCACTCAGAATTCCGAATTGTCTAAAACAAACCCTCCATTGCCCATTTGTGTGATTCTCACTCCACAATGGGTGAAGCTGTCCACTTCCCAGGGTGACCAAAGAAAACGGTCATAGATTTGAGAGACTGCCCGCCGCCATGTTGCGCTTCTATCATCTCCTGCGAAGATGAAATCGTCCACATGTGCTGCACATAGACCACTTCATAGGACTGCGTTTCCTCAGACCATTCCATGACTCTCCACATGCAGGGTTCCGTGACCAATTGGGTGAATCCTGCCTCCTTCATGGCCAAACAGAACCGTTCCGCTGGGGCATTGACAAGCCCACAGCATGCTTTCAACAGTTGCACTGGTTGGTCCTTTGGCATGTTGAAGGCTTCAGCTAGCTCCTCCACAGGCCACGCATACACCTGTCTCTTTTCTTCTGATCCCTGTCCTTGCAGAAAGGCTCCCTTGACATCGTCCTTGAGGGCGGACCATCGTCGAACTGCTGCATGTGTTAGCAGGAGTTGTCGGGTCAGCCTTGTCATTGTTGGACTTGACTCGACCTTGTCAAATGCTCCAGATCAGGATCCTGGTAGCCCAGGACCACGATCCGACCTTTTGGTCGTCCAGTGTCTTTGTATGTCAGAACCCACCTCATTTTCATGACTCTTCCTTTAGGAATATGGCCTGTTGCTGCTCTACATGCCTGGTCTCTGATCCAGCTTTGCACTTCTACATTCTTTGCCTCTTTGAACTTCCCATTGGACAGATCTTCTATTCGCACTTCGCATCCATGCTTGATCTTGTTTACTGCCCATTGGGCTGGATCTTTCTGCATCTTCCGCGTTTCCTTTGGCGATTCTGGCAAATCCAGTTCAAAAATGCATGCAGTATTGTCCGTACATGGATCCTCTGGCTGAGACTCCACCTCATCTTGCGTTTCCGCATGCAACAGTTCAGCCATTGTCTTGTCCATGACTGTGTCACAATGCTCTGATTTTGTGCCGTGGTACAAAGAGGGTGCTTATACAACTCACCCCTTCCATGGCTTGCCCGGCGCGGTCGCAGTTCCCTGGGGGCCGCAGATGCTGGCCGATGCGCGGGTGATGAGATAGGAGGAGCGGAGGAAGAAGTGGGACTATCGCGAAATCTTTGAGCATCTAGACTACTTATTCTTCTCGGGCGCCTTCTTGCCCGTACTAGAACTACGTATATAGTCTTTTGATTCGGGAGTACCGCTCTCCCATGGGTCTTTTGTTGTTTGGGCCTCTCTTCGGCCTCTTGTTGCGGTCTTCTGTGCCTTTCACTTGACAATGCGCTTTTGAGTTTTGAAGTGCTTTGGAACATCTTGGGGTTCCTCATACTCCGGTGCAGTGAGACTCTGTACATTGGATTCTGGCAAGTCGCTCTTGACATGAACATCAGGCGGTGGCACCGATCGTGCCCTACTTCTGCTCCTAGCAACTCTTGATGTTCTAGGCGCAAAACTGGCTTACCTCTGGTTTCTGCCGAGGATGTCTTTCACCGAAAGCCAAATCATCAAAAGTGTCGACCTGTGACAAAACACTAGAAAAAGACCACGGCACCGTCACATCGCCACTCGTTTCTGATAGCAGATGTTCCCTCTCATTGGCAGGGCGTAGTTGATGAGGACTGCATCGCTTCAAACGCCCACCAGCTACGATCCAAACCACATGACCTGGCCGAAGAATGCCCATCACCTCTTCGGACTTTGTCTCGATCGCTAGAACTCTTGCAGGACCATACCATCTGGCTAGACCTACCTTAGGGACATCCAAATCCTTATGTGAGGGAAGCTGTGATGGTGTCTTGCACCTACGATAATAGACCATGTCTCCTGGTAAGTAAACAACCGTTTTGGTCGGCTTGCTATTCATGGCTCTATTGATCCGAGGTAGCACTAGACTTACGATAGATTTCCTCAGCATGGGCTCTGACCTGCAAATTCTTCTGCATTTCTGAGTTTTTCACACCTTCACTGCAATGCTACGGCACATTGAGCCCTGAGTCAAACAGACGACCATCGAAGGTTGGAAACCTGCCGTATGCCCATTGGCATGGAGCATGTCCCCCAACTCTGTCAAGTGTGTTGTGAGCATGTATCATGTGCAACAGACCGGTCCATGTCCCAGTCGCAAAGATATGTCCTCCTGTCAGTCTTGATTTTTCCTATCATGGCTTCCACATCTCCTGTCTGTCCATGATCTTCGCCAGGGGTGAACTAACTCCACCCCTCTTTCTTGTGCCCACAAATTCAAGTTATAGCCCCTAAAACTCCCTTCAGGGCCCGTCCGCATAACTCCTGGCAAACCACGGTGTTGTACCCAGTGTGTTTCCAGTGCAAGAATGATTTCGGAAGCAGTGGCATTTCTGGATTCATCAGCACTATGACGAAACAACTCGCAGGCCGAGGCGAAATGAGATGCCTCATCAAGCAACACGAGAAAATGAATGACAGTGTTTCCAACATGGAGTTGACCTATATCCAACTGCAAGGTGTCCCACTGTGTGTTGCTCTTATGCATACTTACCTTAGCATGTGGTGTGGGCAGTCGCACTTCCTGACAACTGTAGCAGCTGTAGCACTTGTATTTTAACGCAAGTTGAACAACATGTTTAGGTACGCCTCTCGCCCTCAAACAGTTCGCTAACGCGGTGTTTGTGGGATGTCCTGACCGAAGATGAAGCTTGGTGATTGCTGCCTTGATTCCTTTCAATTCTTCCATAGAAATTGTTTCGTTTCTTGGCTCCTCTCCTGCCTCCTGCACTCCTTCCACTCCTGTTGTTTTCCTAGCATCCTGCCTCTCCTTCTCATTTGCATTCGTTTCTACTGCTGGTGTGGTGTGGCTATCCCCATGTGTCAAGTATGAAGGGGCTTGTGCGCTCCAGATGTGCAATGTGCCTGCTGATGATTTTACACATACGCGGCGGATACAACGCAGATGATACAGCGCGACCATGTCCTATGCACTCAGTGTGTGGGTGCCCTCCGTCGCATCTCAAATCCAAACAGTGGGCCACATGTGGATCTGTTGACATGATTGTCCATGGTTTCCTCGATCATCGGCAGCCCATTGCCCGGTGCAATTACTCCCACTTGACATCCATCCAAACAGGCCTCAAACACCTTTCCTCGTTTCTTAAATTGTAGAAAAACCTTTGTACCTCCTTGTATTTCCATGCCTTGTTTCTTCTTGGCCACTCCCATGTCACATGTCCTCCTCTCATCAGCTGGTCCTCAGCAAGTTCAAGACATGCCTTGGACATTTTCCTGGCATACTTTTGTCTCTGTCTAAGTTTCTCCCTTTGTTCTTCCGTACGCATGTTCAACTCTTGGAGAGGACTAGTGGGTCCACAGGCCGGAGAAAGATGAAGGTACCTAGGAGCAGTGACATCGCAGAAATCCCTAGCACGCTTCAACCCCAAGGAAGTTGTGAGGTCCATGTTATTGTGCAATCCGATTCTTTCATATTCTTTCTGCCTTTCCTCCCATCTGTTGAATGCACGCTGTGAGACGGCTCTGCCCACAGCATACTTCCATGTGGTCCAAATGAAAAGATGGGAAATCATTCATGGCGGCAACCACTTCATCCAGCGAGGCGTTCCAAGACTGCTCAATCAAAATTTTGCTGCGAAATGCTGGGCACAACACTGTCCTCTTCACGTTCTTTAGTACGTTGATCTTGTTCCACCTCACTGGACCCAGCGGTGAGGCCATCCAAGTACTGCTATAAGCAAGTAGCTCTGGCCCTGAGTCACGTCCGGCACCACCGGCTCCCATCTTCGTTCTCGCGCTTCGTCGCTTTTCTGCCCGGTGTGTCTTCATCTTCTCGTCCTCCTCCTTCGGAGTGATCTCCTCTTTCTTGGTCTTGAGTTTCAGGCGGTGGTCTTTCTTCTCCGTCTGCGCTGCCTCCAAACGCTTCATCAACGACTTCTCGGCTGCTTCTAAGGCGATCCCTTGGGTGGACAGATCGTCCACTCCCAGCTCGAGTGCAGTGACGATATCTGCTGGGAGACGGCCTGGGCTTCGGCTCGTCCCTTTCGCCCCCACTGCTGGGACGTAGGACAGCCGCAACTGGCACCTGCTGCACACAATCCAACGAGCAAACCCGTTGGATCCCGACTTGCTTCCTCGTCCAATGGGCATCGGAACATGACTGCATGGTGGTCCGACTGTCCTGCAGGTCGGCTGGATTGGGTCCCTCCTCGCGGTCCCAATCCCGCCCTTCTCCTTCTTGGACTTTGTGCTCCCCTTGCCGGTGCCCTTGATCTCCGAGACGGTCGCCATCTGGAGACACTGGTGTCTGGGGTTCTGACCGGTCACACTTAGGTTCCAGCGCTTGAGCTAGGGTTCCAGGCTGAGGAACGGGTTCTGGACTTTTCACACTAAGAGCTGCACCCTGATCGTCAACCTGGCCTGTCTTTTCCTGATTGCCAACCTCAGTCTTACGACCTATCCTCGCCTGATCAATTTCATCACTTCGCTTGGAACCTACCATGGAATACCCCTCACACACGCTGCTATTTCCTTTTTGCTGCTCATGCATGTCCACAGTAAGATTGGATTCCAAGTTCCACTCACGGTTGATGCCTGCAGTGGCATCCAATCTTGACACAAGTTCAGCAACAAATGTCCCTCTGGACCCCGCAACAAAGGAACATGTATACCTGGAAAAACTCTACAAAACTCATCAAAACTCTATAGTATCACAGACCGTGTCAATATTTGCCCCCAACCGTCGCAACATCTTCATCCCTATTAAGATAGCTACATTAGGCACATCAAGAGCATACACTCCAAGAGCAGTGGGCTGATTCCCTATTTTCTGAGGCAGGAATGGACACTAGGATTCAGCACAGTGGGCCTGGCGCTTCCAAACTTGAACTGCTTCTGCTTCTGAGTGTCCACCTTGACCTGTTCTTGTCCGAATACCTTTCCTCGCTGTGCCATCACGGCATCCAATGCATCCAGTGGGCCTACGGTTTCGGTTGCACCCGTATCTACCACAGCATACTGCAGACTTCGCGCTGGCGAAAGATCACTTGATAGAGCTTCTTCTGCTGCGAAAATCTTCAAGGTCACATCTTCACCCTCCGTCTCGGACTTGTCACCCTCGGCATCTTCAGTCATGTAGATGTCACCACGGGCTCCTTCGAGGAGGAGATTGTCACGAGCACCCAGGTCGTTGATGGACGAGTAGGCATCGCTTGGGGCTCCGTACTCGCTGCCGCCCATGCATCCGGCTGACCAATCTTCAACCAAACCAATCATCTTGCCATGCCCCTTCTGTCCCGGAAAGCTTCCTTGACTCCGCTTGGGACAAGTGCGGAAGTCGTGTTGTAGATCTCCACAGATGAGACACCCGCTGTATCCGGGCTTGGTGACTGGACTGACACTCGAGGCTGCTGAAGCTTTACTAGACCCTTTACTAAAGAAGATGGGATTCTTTGGGGGAGAGCCTACTACAGAGCTATTCCCTTTAAAACCCTTCTGACTCTTCCCTTTACCTTTTCCATCCTTTTCCTTTAGGTTTGAAGAAACCCCGATTCTTCCCTTTTTGGTGCATAGCCCATCTGGCCTCTCTGAACGTACGCACCTTGTTCTCAAAGTTGTTGTAGGTCTCATAGAGCTCCCTGTCAAGCTCAGCATCCACCGCCATGACATTTGCAATCTCAAGCCACGGCTTCATCTCGGAGTATGCGACGTAGCTCCCATCATCTAAAGATGCATGCCACTCGCCATCATCTGGCCAGTATGCCCATTCATCCCATTCATAGATCCCATCGTAGGTCTCCTCTTCTTCCTCATAGTCATGAGCAAAGGCCTGCTCCATTGGAGGACGGGCAACCCAGTGAATGACTTCCGGAGTGATCTGCTCATCATCTATGGCATGGTCCATCGCCAGGGACCGCTGATCATCTTCTTCTGGCCAATACGTCCTCTTGTGATGTGGTGAGTTGCGTTGGTTGTACCATTCGGTCATCAGAAGCTCTTCCTGTTGGTCACGCACGGCTTTTTCCACATCTTCGAAGGGCAGTGAGTTGTGGGCCGCTGCCAGAACCGTCAAACGGGCTCCGGCCGACAGTCCTGCTCGGCGCAGGAGAACCCACCCTAAGATCTCAGAAGGGAGGACCTCCTGATCAGCACTTTCCAAACCTGCCCACGTCAAAGTGTCGGGCTCTTCTTCCTCTGAAGACTCATCTTCATCACGTCGGCTCCATGACCTGCCATGCCAACTTCTCCATCGGTACCATTGGCCTTGGTGCCACCAATCGTTCTCCTGACCTTCTGCAACAGGATCTGCTTGCGGCACCCGAGAACCTCCTTGTTCCCCAGGGCCCGGCTACCCCTCTGAAGGTTCACGACCGGCTTGGGGTGAGGGAGGTTCACCTTGAGGTTCACAGTGTGTTCTACGCTGAGGTGAGGTATCTTCTTCCATTGACCTAGCTTTCGACATCTTTCGACTTGGGTGTCTCAACATCTTGTCTGGTATCCTTCTTCACTCGTGCCAAAGCTCTTTGCACATTCTTGTAGGCCTCCATCACTCTTGATGCCCATGTTGACAAGGCTTCTCCTGGATAACGGCGCAACTTGATGGACAACTCTTCAAGCTTTTGGCCACTGTCCGGCATGGAGGTCCTACCCAAGCGCTCTTGCAAGTGATTGATTGTGTAGGTACTTGACACCGTTGGACTTTCGAAGGCGATCATGATCGATATTGTAAGTCACTTCCCAAGCGTTCAAAGTCAGTCTCATTGCTAGCTTTAGTCCTAAGAGTTTTCTCTTCCTCTTCTCACATGTCTCATAGGCTAGCCGACATTGGCGTACATAGTCTGGCCATAGAGCTTGCTCTCCATTCCACGTGGGAACCTGGTTCTTGTCCTTGTCTTCACGCATTGAGCCCATAGTTGATTTGAATTAGGAAGCCCCTTCACGAGGCTCCGCCTACCAATGTTGATAGGGGTGGTGGCTCGGATAGCGACAAGCCTAAGCTGCTGCTAAGGAACCACAGCCTTCTCACAAGGCTAGTACAGTCACGATTGACTGTCAAAGATCAAATGGCACCACGCAAGGGCACCACAACGCGGAAATACTTTTCTCCACAGCTCTCACGTAGCAAATCTGCAAGCCATTGCTTGACGATTAGGAAAAAGGAACGTCCTGATGTGTTATTGATCCATATGGATGCGGAGTCACACAACCTGGCAGTTCAGAAGAACCTGTGCAGAGACACAACATGGTACTGGAGGCTAGACACTATACAAGTTAAGGCTGTAACTCGTGACAGTCCCCCCCAGCAGTGCATTCGAGTCACAAGGCTCTTGATCTGCGTCCACTTCCATCACTTCTTTCGCTGCGATATCCATTGTTCAAAATACCGATGGACGCAAAGCCACTTCTTGGTGAACATTCCAACTCTTCCTGTATCTTCAGCCACACCGCCACATGCAAACAATTGGGCTGCCTCTGTGATGTAAACCTTGTAAAGTTAATGCACACTTTCTCCAAGGATTCGAGACGCGCTATCAGAAGATATCAGAAGACGCCACAACTGCAAAAACTGTGCCCTGACAATACACTGGTACAGAATGGTACACATTTAAAAAGAACTGGCTCACGGATTGACACCTTGCATGTAAGCAGTTGGGAACCCCTGTGCTATTATATCTAATTATCGTCTGAAATGACCTGCGCTGGACAGTTTCAAAAAATTGCACTTCCTGCAAGTACAAATTAAATCAAATTAGTAGTATGACAGGTAGTTAGTTCCAGCATGCAATCCACCACAAAAAGCTCCACTACAGGCTGGGTTGCGAAGGCCATTTGCAGCAAGCATGGCTGATGAGAATGGCACGTTCAACACATATATAATTATAGTATATTGTAATATATTATATATAATCAATTATTACAGTCATGATTGTAGCTACTAACACCTATTAGACAAGCTTTAGCCGGGCACACCATTGCAGTACGACCTCATGACCCCTAGCTGATTTTGAAGATTGATTGGCACAGTCGGTCAGCCAGGAGGTCAAGGGATCATCCGCGCACGCAAAACAAGATCACATGTACACACAGAGGACCCTTTTCAGCCTTACGATCACCTGCGCACGCAGATGAAAATCACATGTACACACCAGCGCGCCCACGATCACATGTACACACAAGCGAGTTCATCTGCGCACGCAGATGACGATCACATGTACACACAACTACTCTTAGACTCCAAACCGTTCTACCAAACCATTGTCTCCATTCTACTTCTTTATTTAAACTTTACCACCCCTGCGTTTCACTAAACCATGGTCTCCATTCTACTTCTTTATTTAAACTTCCCCCCCCTGCATTCCACTAAACCATTGTCTCCATTCTACTTCTTTATTTAAACTTTACCCCCCCTGCATTCCACTAAACCATTGTCTCCATTCTACTTCTTT
>Ga0126342_10009342_pt1 | contig 17578 bp, 18 predicted proteins | sample Cyp1metagenome_FD_92528 | JGI IMG/M metagenome (GOLD analysis project Ga0126342, IMG submission 92528) | Coral microbial communities from Lord Howe Island, Old Settlement Bay, Australia - Cyphastrea 1 metagenome | ecosystem: Host-associated > Invertebrates > Cnidaria > Coral ... | reverse complement strand
TTTTTAAAGGGGATCAATTAAAAGTCAAATTGGCCAAACTGAAATTTTCGGAAATTGGAGATGGATGCCTGTTTTTAGTATTAGGGGGACGTTTAGTATTAGGAGGAAGGGATTATATATATAGTATATTATATATGCAATATATATATATATACATACACAGACATGCACGCATATATTATAATTAGGGTTGACCCCTTAGGCCGTGTAAACTCAGTGCGAGGTGTGATGGAAGTGGCCTTGAACCGACCAAAAGAGCTGAATGCGTCGGGCGAACTCAGCTGACCAGTCGCACCAGTCGGAACCAGTCGCCCAGTCGGAAGTGTGGTGTTTAGCAACTTGGAGAAGCATGATCGATTTATATATATATATACATGTAGCCTACAGCTATTATATACAGCAATACTAATACTGATATGTCATATTATATCATGTCTCATAAAATCTCAAACAGCAGATACGATTACATATATAGACACCTGCTATCTCTGTGACATTCACATACTGTATATACGGCTGCTTGAGCTAATCCAGACGGCCACCTGAGGTTTAACCCGGCCATGTGGATTGATCTGCGCAAGTGCTTTGACGCACCTGGGCGCAACCGCAATCGATAAACATCGATTGACATGGAGAGTTTCCGGATTGCTGGAGGGTACAATAACCAACGAACATCATCAAAGATTGAGGTTTTGAAACTACAAACAGGGGGATAGGAGCAACAAGCAAGGAGAATCTGAGCAATATGAATGGGGATAGCAGCAACCTCTATATGGATTGGGGAACAGAAACGATGGCATGCCGCCCTTTTTTTTCCGTACTGCTGATGGACAGTCAGTCCTGCAGACTGTATCTGGAATATATCTGGGTGTGTCTGAAAACATATATAAATTACTGGAATACCACCCAAAATGGCAATTTTAAAGAGGAAAACAGTGAACACAAACCCAAAATTTTGGCATGACCGATTTTCAGACAAACCCATGGGATCAATGGGATGTACCGAGATTGATCCCTTGCAGGATGGGAAGGGGAGCTGCCCCAACATCATTCAGCCAGGTCGAAATAATCATGACTAATGAGGATCATCTCAAGATAGCCCAAAGAAAGAATGAAAGGTAGAATCCTACTCAAAGAGTGGCAAATCACTTTTGGAATCTTTTCGAAATACAGAGGGGTAACTATAGTTCCACTTTAACTATTGTAATTGTAATTCACCTGATCCAGTGCTCGGGTCCGAGGCAGCCTCGAGCGATCCCGACACGCGATGTGCCGACTGGGTGCTGGGTTTGGGAAGAATGGGGATTTAAGCAAGAAGAATGGGATTCAATATGATTTAATCATTTAATTGGATATTTTAAGTGGGGACTGTAAATGATGTATGTTTCACCAACTTGATATGATTCTTGGGTGTGCCAAAAAATGGAGCATACCCCCCAAATGACACCTTTACGGAAGGAAGATGGTGCAATGTTCAGGCAAACCCAAACAGCTGGCACATGGATGTCCAGTCCGATAGGTATCGACCCGTTTCCAAATGGAGAGTTTGATGGTGAAATCTCCCATTTAGACTCGACGCCATGCAACCAGTTGGACCAAGCATTTGCACCATGTATTCTGGTGATGCAACAACAATCCCCCTCCGTTTTGTTGCCAAGGCATCCAAGGCTCGTGAACGCCCCATTGCTTCTCCCCAGGTATCGTGATCCATGGTGGGCCATGCCGGCTCTTTACAGCAGGATTGGATTTGAAAGCTGCATCTTGGCGGATTTGAGCGATCATGGTCAGGTGACCCTGGCTGTTTTGGCCATCGATGATGTACCGAAAACAATCGATTTAGGGGTTGAAACACCTTTAAGCATCGGGATGTACCAAGTTTTTTGATGAGAAATCCTCATCATTGTTCCATATGAATGGGTGATGAACATCCAAAAGCAGTAATTCGTTTTGATAAGTTTTGATGTGAAAACCGTCTTGTGCGAGTGGCATATTGTGGTTGGTGGGTCAATGTCACCAATGAACTTGGTATCTCACTTTGGTAATCCCTTCCCTTGTCATATTGACCCAGAAACCCAGGAACCTTGTTTTGGATCTATTTGTTTGAATCACAGGAACCCCTTACAGGGGTATTTTCCGTCGGGGGAGGGATTACCTTTGTATGTACATATATATATACATTTATATATATATACTGTGTATATATATATATTTGTATTCAGGTTTTATCAGTCCACTTACATCATATCATATATATATATGCATTGATAGTACTAGTACGTAGGATACGTATGGATACGTAGGATATCAACCAATTTGGTTATATATATATATATATCGTTTATACACCTTATTTTTGGTGTTATATCCACCATCCTCCCTACTCAACATAGAAGCTGCCAAATAGATCCAAATAGGCCCTGAGTGGTGTCCTCCAACATGGCTGGGAATCCCGAGAATTTTCTCATCAATCACCATTGTTAACAATAACCAACCATTATTCATCATTAACCACATTCAACCACTAGTTGTGTGGATCAATATTTATTTTATGTTATTTTATATTATTTTCACGATCGTTAACAAAAAATAACAATACCAGTAGCCATTGAACAATCCCGTTAAATCAAATCAATGGTTATGAATGGTGAATTATGAATATCAATTGTTTCTATATCCTTTATAGTTGAAAACCATAATCAATGGACACAATGAATCATGCATTAGTGTCCATCAATGGTTTATAATAATCATAATACCCAATAATTAATCATGATTAACAGTACCATAATAATCCCAACAATAAACATCATTATTCACAAGCATTAATCATCAAAAACATGTCCATTTTGCCAAACGCTTCGAGGAGCTGATGGGCGGCGCCTTCAAACAGGAAGCCTCAGTGGATCTCAGCCGGAAAGCCATGCGCATGGAGCCAACGATCACGCGATGTCAGGCCGCGGCTGCGACTTTTTCAGGATCTGAAGTGGGGGATTACTGATTTAATGATTAAATGGTGATTTAATGGGATTACTTACTCAATCTAATGGGATTAATGGGGGATTACATGGGATTACTGATTTAATGATTACTTACTGGGATTCAATGGTGATTTAACCTGATCTTTTCTGGGATTTGATGGGATGTCATGGACTAATGACTATGGGGTCTATTTTTAATCGCCAGTAACCAATGGTAATAGGGAATTGATGGGATTCTTTGGTTGGATCTTTTTTTACCAACCAATCATCATATCAGGTTCAAAACCCCTGATGATTACCCTCTGGTAAACTAACATAACTATGGAAAATCACAATTTTTAATGGGAAAACTCACTATAAATGGCAATTTTCAATAGCTATGTTAAATTACCAGAGGGTATATAGAAATTATAGGGAGTTCATGAAACTTATACCCTCTGGTAATCAAACATGGCTGGCTGGGAAATCCCTGACGTTGCCAATGGAGGTTTTTAGGTGTGAAAATCATTGAACGAAATGGGTGATTTTCCAGCTAGCAATGATTGATTGCCCGAGGGTAATGATAATTTATGTTAACCAAAATCAGAAATATAGTCAATGATGAAGATGATTATATCATGTGGTTATATATAATGATATGTTTCTTTTTTTGGGAGGCTTTGAATAGATTAGGTGATCATTTTTTGGGAGGGGCCTTTAAATGGATTAGGTGGTGAGTAAGTGATTCTTGACAATTTCCGCATAGGAAGTACAGATACAATGCCAAGATAGTAGTAATAGTCTACATGTATGAAAGCGTGGATATTCCATGTGTATATATATATACACACTATATATACACTATATATATACACTATATATACACTATATATACACTATATATACACTATATATACACTATATATACACTATATATACACTATATATACACTATATATATACACTATATATACACTATATATATACACTCTATATATATATATACACTAGATATACACTATATATACACTATATATATATGTATATATATATATATACATATATATATATGTATATATATATGTATATATATATGTATATATATACATATACATATATATATATATATACATATATATATATATATAATTGAGTTATGCACCACCTGGGAACTGCTAAGTAGGATGCACATCCAATTAGCTATGGAGAGGTGGTGTGTCAAGCAGTTTCAACTGCAGGTCAGGCTGCTTTTGGAGATATGACAACCGATAGTTCATAGATATAAAATTGTCCTGGAGTAGATAGAATAGGGACATGTCCTAAAATCCTCATCAACATGGGAATATGTTTGAAAATTCCATATTCTATCTACTGTACTACTTACCTACTCCAGGATAACTATACTCAAACAGGATTCGCCACTTCCATGTACTTTTAGCAATATCGCTGCGGTCTTGCCAAGAACTCGTCTGCAAGTGTATATATTTCATATATATATATAATATAAACATATATATATATGTGGGTGGCTCCATATTTGTGGGTTTATATACAACAATCATACACTATATGTCTATGGTTTTCCCTTGGTTGGTTAATTTTGAATTCAGCATCACCTTCTTTGTTCAATTATATATTTTGATTGTTGATGACTTGTGAATTAATATCAATAGTCATTTCATATATCCCAAAGCTGCTATGATCGTTACTTTGCTGTTTAAATCGACCATTTTTCAGTACTTTTTAATTGGTTAAACCCACCATTTCAGAACCACTGGTTAAATCCACAATTTGTTGCCGGTGAAAACCCATCACCATCTCCTTCTCCCTGCAGGAAGGCATCACTGCCCTCGAGCGCTGTCGAAAACCGGTCATCGGTGCCTTCCACAGCGGCGTCATCGGTGCAGGCGGGTGAAACACAGCGGGGGATAGATAGGATTTGATACAAATTCTTACTGGTACTAAACGCAGGGAATTTTCGGGAATGATCCATAATAATCACTAGTAACTAGTAATAATCATCCCAGCAACCCCCAGCAACCCATCCATTCCCTACGTTTAGCACCACTAAGAATTTATTGGGATTTGAGGGGATAAACCATGAATTTGACGGTGACGTGAGCAACAATTTGACGGCTAATTGGGATATTCTGGATGAATTTGATCATGACCTTATTGCCAGATTGAATGAATGTTGGTTCTTGGGGAATCATTTCCCAAATGGCTGCACTTTCCATGTATACAGGTGACAGCCATTAGGAAATGCCATTAGTTATATAAATGGGGAATCAGTTATTTTCAGGTTAGTAAATTATTATAGGCCAGATAAAATGACTACCATGTAGGTTGTAAGTGGCCCCCATGTGGCCCCAAAGTAGCCATGATATTAGTGGGTATAAAATGGGATATGGATATGGATGGACATATTAGTGGCATTTAATGGCAATATAATGGGATAACATTAGTATTACGGGGTACCAACATGTATCAACCCAAGGATGTTTTTTGCAGTCAATTTCTCGGAACTCCGTGACCAAGGGCTGACACTTGGGATTCTACAACAGATTGGGGTTTAATTGTTGATATAATATAACTAATTTGTTTCAGACTTTCGAATGCATGACTTGTTTACGTTGCATGTTTTTTCAGGGTGATGAGAGCAGAGAGCCTCGTGGAATTCGTAGGACATATCCTTCAGCAGCCAGGTGATTGTCCTAGATGATAGACTCTACAGCCAGCCATGGCCATGTTCACGACATGGTACATCCCAATGTTTTTGTTAGTTGATATCCCCAGTTTTCATCAGCTTTCCTGATGCTGATTGGTTCTCTACTCATTCATTCTTGCTGGTTTTTTGTTAGTCAATCCCCACTTCCATGTGTTGGTGAGCTTTGTTGGGTTTACGATCTGACCTTTGCCGGTTGAAAACCAAATTTGATAGACAAAACATCTTCAATTCCCCGTTCCTTGACGGTAAGATCCCTACTATGTTTTAATTGTTAAGTGATGTTGAACAAATTTGCAGTGGTTACCCTTCCAAAAAGATAGACCAGAAAAAACATGGCCCACTCTATTATTAATGCCCCCAAAACCGCCAAATCCGCTCAAAGCGCGGGTATCTACGAGCCCGACACCAGTAGGATGTTTGGGACGTGAGAAACGACCTCATTACGTCATGGTTGATGGGATGGTCCATCGGGTTTCTCAAACATTACACCACCTATATACACATCATTATATGTGTATATGTGTATATATATATATATGTATAATATGTGGTATATTTTATTCATGTCAGGATTGTTGAATCCTCTTAAATCATCATTTTTACTTGGTTCAATCAGAAAAAAACACATTTCTGATGATTAAATCACCAATGTTGGATGGTTAAACCATGTTAAACCAGCATGTTTGATGATTTCAACCACAATGTTTGATGGTTTGGTTCTCATTTTTGTTGCTGGTGAAACCGCCATTTTTGACGTTGCCATCGATCCAGCCAGGTGTTGACTTAGCCAGCGCTTGTGACATCCGCTACTGCAGCGAGGCTGGTGAATTCAATACGCTGGTGAACGGAGAAATATGGAAAACTCATGTGGTTCAATCATATTCAATCCAGCGCTGTGGTTCAATCCAGCGTTTTTGCTGGAGTTGACATGATTCAGCCATCAAAAAGTAAAGATTTAACATGATTTAACATGATTTACCGATGAAACATGGGAAAGAATCAATTGGATTCTTTTAATATACAATCAGATTTGGCTGTGTCCAAGGACCTGGATCAAACGACTAGCAAACTCACCATGAATTTTGGAATATTTGTTTAATAGTACTTGAATATTCTTTGGGGAAGGGCCCTAAACCATGCTTTTCCGGGCTTTGGAGGTCAGACAAATAGAAATCGATCCGCATTTTTTGGAGCCACTGGTCTTCAGAACTCAAATGAGCATACCGTCTTGTTATTGTCCAGTGTGGTTTAGTTGGCGGGGGTTTTGCTTGGTACCAAAAAACATAGGATTGAAAACAGCATTCCAAACAGCATGTCACGCTGAAACTTGGGGCCAAACCGACGTGCGGCAGACTTGATGATTCTGAAGCATGACGGAGCGAATTCCATGGTCAGCTGGGTGTGTTTTTGTGTGTTTATATAGTGATGCTGAAATTGGGGTTGAAGGACCTATATAGACAGTTTGAGCACCTTTGAAAGAAACTCCTTTGAGAGAGCTTCGATGGTCCTCTGGGTTCCGGTGTTTCCACCCGGTCTGCAGCTTCCCTGCTTGACATCCAATATCATACATCATCCAATACGGAAATTCCAGGATTTGCCATTTGCAATCGGAATGTATGTCAGCTGTCAGAGGTTTATCACAGGATTCACTTGGTGAACAACTGCTTCCACTGGAAAGGGACCCTGCAGGATGAGACGCAATTGGCATGACAGCTATATTAGTAGCAGCTATACCCATTAACCAAAATGGAGGTTTCCATAAATGGGGGTACCCCAAAATGGATGATTTATAGTGGGAAAATCCTATTAAAATGGATGATGCGGGGGTCGTCCCATTTTAGGAACCCCCCGAAATAATTAAATAGTTGCATGAACCGCAACCCCAGCTATGGTGTAATCCCCAGCAACCTATTTCGTCCACAGCCAGGGCCAGGGTTCCACAGTTTCTGCCGGCGCAGGACGCGTGGTTTCAAATTGCGGAGGTGAATGTGGGTCTTGCCGCAGACGTTTGGGGGCCTGGCATACGATGACATGGGAGCAGTTGGCATGGAAGGAATCACTGGTTGGTGGTTTCACATTGGTTGTGACTATTGTGGTGGTTTTTGTTGCGTATCCTTAGTATTTTCAGAAGTAGTCTGGTTATTACAAACGATTATTACTATGATTGCTAGTATTGATGATACTCAATATTATTAATTACTGTTATTACTATTATTACTATTATTACTATTATTACTATCATATTCTGGTTGCATGTTATTGCTCATGACAACTCAACTGACGCTTGTGATGATCCCGAGGGACGATGTTCAACGACGGAAGCCATGAGGGAATGGGTCACGTCTTCGGGTACCCAAACTAGTTATGAACTTCTGATCGCCCAAGCAATGTGTGTATATATATATATATAATTATATATATAAATATGTATATATATATGTATATATAATATACATATATATATATATATATATGCACCACACAGTCATTGCCAGGATTCATTGCCAGTGATTTCCCAATGCATTTTGCATTTTGCGCCTGTGTAGAGAAATTCCAATGGACCAAGCCATTGGTGACAGCACCGATCCAAGTTCTGGGGATCCCCAAGTCAGCATTGTTGAAAGGGTGCCCCCATGAAATAGGACACCTCCATATCCATGGTCCATATCTAATAGTATGAGATACTGTGGATGGAAGAAATCCTGCACCACCTTGGATGGTTGAACCCCTATAAATAATGGGATAAACCACCTATCAACTGGTGCAGGATTTCTTCCATCCACCGTATCACAAGCACTGTTTTCTCCCTGCTAAAGTGTCTTGTAATTACGAGCTGGGACCACTGAACAACCCACAAAGAAGCCGGAAATAAACTGGGTCAACCCTGAGTCCTTTGATACTCTTGCCATAAATGGGGAATCATGGGTATATTTACCAACATTCACCAAACATGTTTTTATTGTTTTATTGTAGGGTAGCTAAGATTGATGCATGGAAATAATCCTTAACATGATAGACACCTGGCGTAGTTCGTTATTCTCATCTATAAGAATCATGATAAAGGCGCCGCCAGATTGGCAATTGAATGGTTAGGTGATCCCGTGATCCCTGCAACTTGGTCACCCCAAAATTCTGGGATTAGGAAAGACAAAACCCCGAATGTTTTTCAAGATTGTTGATTACATTGATACGAGTCCCTGCGTAAATGGGTAACGGCCTTTGATAGGCTCATTTATATAATCGTTTGTCAGTACACATAGGATTACAGTATATTATATCCCATCTTTCTGTTACTCTGCATACGAGAGAAATCCTCTATGATCCTCTGTGGAGCTTTCCTAAACTGGGTACCCCCTTGCATCATCCATTTTAATAGAATGTTCATGGATGTTCCATGAATAATCCATTATAAAATCATCCATTATAATCCATTATAAACCATCCATTATAATCCATTATAAACCACCCGCATCATCCATTTTAATAGGATTTTCCCATTATAAACCATCCAGCTATTGGGATACCCCCATTGATGGGTTTCCCCCACTTTCAACCCCCCAAACTTTCCGAAAGGTCGGTACCCTGCAACGATTGCCCGGCAACTCTGTGGCTGTCATGGCTTCATCGAAAATTTCATCACGACCTCACTGTTCTCCCTCACTGGATGAAAGGTTAGTTTTTGGGGAATCATCCCCAAATAGCCAATAGCCTTATTTCAGATTAGTGAATTTTTATTTAATTTACCCAGATGTTTTCAATTGTTAGAGAACCATCTCTCAGGAACCAGATGGTTCCCTCATTGTAAAACCCTTCAGAATGTCGATATACTCCCAGTTGTCCATGTCAAAATCCCAGTTTGCAGTGCTTGCAGTGACATTGAGTCTTGTGTTACCCTCTGGTAATCAAACATGGATTGCTGGAAATCACCCATTTCTATAGATTATTATCACTAATATCACTATCACCATTAAATTATACATACAAAAATAATGGTTTTAACTACTATATATATATATGTATCACCATTTTATGTATCATTATATATATAACTATATATATAAATCACCCTTATATGTATATATATATAATTATATATAAATCACCCTTATATGTATATATACATATATATATATATATATATATATTGATCCCAATTTTTTGTGGATCCAAATCGCCAGCTGCGAAGATTGATTCGAGGCCGAAGATCGTGGGCAATGACTCCGTGGTGCGGGAGTTGGCCTTCACAGGAGAATATGTTTATTTTTAGATGAGCCATGGGCCGCAAGCATGTTGATTTATGGTGGATTTAATTGGATTTGACCAACAAAAATGAAATGTCATGGGCTTGAAGCAGTAAAAATGATGATTTAACCATCAAACATGGGTGTATGATAAGATACAATGAGATAAAATGGGGAGCATTGGGCCGTTTGCTCCTTGCATTTGCATGCAAGGCCACCACAAGAACTTATCACACGTTTGGTTGTGTGAATGTGCTGATTTAGTAGACATTCCAATGATCATATATACGTACCCATTTGATTGTATATCCATTATGATGGTTATATAGTAAGTATACATCATGTACCCTCTGGTAATTTAACATAGCTATTGAACATGGCAATTTATAGTGGATTTTCCCATTAAAAATGGCCATTTTCAATAGCTATGTTAGTTTACCATCCAGTAGTCACACCTGCTGGCGAAGGACGAAAGATGGCGTCTGTGGAGGCTAAAGAGTTGGGTCTCGTGGGCAAGATCTTTGCCACACGTCCGGAGACCCATGCGGTACCCCAGATCTACGGGAAAAACCAGTCTTCCAGGTGACATGTTGAAACAATGATTATGGAATAACCATGAATAAGCTCCAACGAACTATAAGTAACTGCTGGTTCATTGATTTTATTGGATATTGCCATTCCGGGGTTTTGTAGGATGATTTAGGAGGTTATTTGGGCTTGTCTGAAACTGGGGAACAAACAAAGCAGATGTACCATGATGTATCAACAGTGGTACGTTATAGGTATACCATACATGGGACAGCCAAGTGCCGAGCAGAACTGTTGGGATGGATTAAAATATTCTCCCAGAAATGCTGAGTTGTCTTGACTCATTTGTTTAGCATCCGATCAGCCAGTTGGGCTCCACTGGTTTAGCCAGTTTTAGAAACATCAGTGAAAAATCAGTTTTGGACAAAATAGTGAAAACAAATTACTCGTTTATTCAAATTTTACCCAGTTATGGATCTGAGTCAACATTGGGGCAAAATTGGATGATTTTTTACCAGTCCTACCGTGTACGTCGTGACGGGCTTTCAATCTTGACCTACAATCGAACCAACGTAATATTATGGACTCTGGACGTGTATATTATATTGTTTATTATATATATATGATATACAAATACATGATATATATATATTAGTATATGAGAATTCGACGTATATATATATATATAAGTAATTATATGTGAATACATATACATATATATATATATATATATTATATGAGATATATATATATGTATGCATGTACGCACACCCACACAAACCGAAAATTGTCCAACATCTGGGCTGCGAGCCCAATTTTAAAGGTCAATTCCCTCCAAAGTAAATGGTCATTTTAAGATCCAGGATGTATATATATATACTTACATAATTATGTGCCTATCCCACTAACAATCCAGACATAGCCAGACCCAACTGGACCATTTATAGTGGTGATTATAGACCATATCCATTTGGGGTTTGCAACGTACATACATGCATGCGTGCATATAGATACATAGATACATAAATTCATAAATAAGCACATACCTACCTACATGCCTACCTACATGCCTACCTACATGCCTACCTACATACCTACCTACATACCCATCACATACCCACCACATACCCACCACATACCCACCACATACCCAGCACATACCCACCACATACCCACCACATACCCACCACATACCCAAATACCTGCGTACCTATGTACCCACGTACCTACGTATCTACGTACCTACGTACCTACGTACCTACGTACCTACGTACCTACGTACCTACCTACCTACCTATCCACCCACCTACCTACCAATATACCTACGTACCTGCATACCTACATACCTTCATATCCACATACCTATTCGTGCATGCAGCAAGGCGAAGACTGCCTGGCGGCAGCGCGGAAGGTGGCGCAGGAGCGAATTTGCCCATGGCCAGGGGATGCTGGACATTCTATGGGGTCTTAAGCAACAAACATGTGGATTGTTGATGATTGCCCCCAAAAGTTAGGGATAACATGAGATGTTTTTTCTTTCAGCAACCTTGATTCATGGAGAATTGATGGATGATTTATGGATGATTCATAGATTGGATGAATTGATGGATTATCTATGCAGGAATTAGGAATGATTTTCTGATCTATGGATGATTGGGTGGTTTACGGCTGGTTGATGGCCAATGAATAAGTGGGTGATTTATCAGCCATGATTGGAGGTTTCTCTTACTTTTGGGCTAGCCCAAAACCATAGGTTTTCCCGCTACAAGAATAACTTCAATGAATTTGGGGCCTTCCATGCTAGCAAACCACCATGAGTGGGTGATTTGCGGGTGATCGAATGATGATTCATGGCTGAATCATGGATGATAGAAGCACAATATCCACAATGGATGGATGGATCAGCTGGATGATACCACAGTCATCGGATGATTGGATGAATCATCATCAACTCTAACTGGTTTCCATATATTCTAATTTATGTATATTTATGTTGTATGATGTTACATTTGTGGTGTGTTGAAATTTGTGGAGACTAGAGATGGGACAGTCTCAAACGGCCATTGCCAACTTACTTGTTTGGCACATGATGTTGCTTTCACACTGATGGTTGAGCGAATCCTCCTGCAGCTTATGCGGCCCCTGGGATAATCACTGACAAAACAAGCCGCCAATTTAACGATTTAACACCTTTGTGACAGTAGCTGCACGAAGTAAACTAAGGAAAAACAAACACATCTATTTTAGCCTTCACAAGAAGCCCTGACAAAGTCGCATGGCAGTTTCACCATGGTATGTCAAAAGTGTTCCTAATCCTCTTATGATTCGTGGCCCTTGTTTTCGCTGCCACCCAAATTGGCCATGCTCGTCCTCTTCACCGCCCTGACCTGTGCATGGTCCGCACCGTTGCCGGTGCCTGCCACCGTGCGCTCGGAGGGAGGACGGCTGGACATCGTCCTGACCTTGGAACGCGCCACCATCATCACCTCGACTGGCGTGACGCTGAAGACCCGGGCCTTTAATGGGACCGTGCCGGGACCCACCATCCGCTTGAGACCTGGTTTGGAATGCTGGGATTGACGTGAAAATGGGGGCACTCAAATTCAGTTTTTCTATAGGTTTTCCTAATGAATTGCGGGTTGTTTGACATACCCCATGTTGAGACAAACCCAACTTGATGCCAAGATCTGAACGCATAATTAATGATGATACCAATCGAAATGTGATAATTAGTTGAGTTGAGTTGGTTCTTAGTTTTTTTCCAGACTTGCCCAAAGCTGTTGGTTGAGTTGATTTGGCCCTATTTGCCCGAAGATGATCCGAGTGCTGCAACAAATCTACCATGTCTTCGAGCATCTATGACTGATATGGTCAGTTTTTCGTTGCAGTTGGCCTCCCAGGAAGCCCGGGGACGATTTGACGGTCCACTTCAAAAACCAGCTGCCGGACCAGGGAAGCGCGTACGTGCACAACCAATTCTCGGCAGCAGATGAGTCCAACGTGCACTTCCATGGGCTGCATGTCAGTGGTGAGTTACCTTCCGATGATTCCACAGTGCCTGTTTTGCCAGGTGCCGAGACAAAATGACAAATCACGTGGGGTGCTGAATCTTTGATTCTGTTTGTTGCTTGAGCCATTCGCATGTACTCAAGTGATGACACCTTGACCAACCTCTACCGTCTACCGCCTAAAAAATGGCCCACACTTGTGGGCGAGGACCCCGTAGTGCTGCAATTTTGAGCAGTAGCCTTGACATTGTTGGAGTAGTTTCAACATGTAGGAGTTGATGTTATATAATCCATGATGTGTTGGTGTCCATGCTTGAAATTGTCAAGCTATTCCTTTCCATAGGTACCCGAGAAAAGCATGGTTTACTAAGGAAATCACCAACATCAGTGGTCCCCTATGGCATTATAGTGTCCTACATTTCAAATTTTGAGAATTGATTCAACCCATCTGTGAGGTCAGGATATGGTTTATCAAACCTCACTGCCGGATGACCACATGGCTGGCACCCATTGGCTCCATCCTCATCGGCATGGCTCTACTGCGTTGCAGGTGGCGGCTGGGGCAGCGTTGGCCCTAATTGTGGAAGATGCTCCAGGAACGCTGCTACCGGCTGGTGTTTGGCAAAGTTTAGGTATATATGGTCATTTGCGTCATATGTTATATAGTTATATTATGTTATATTTATATATTGTGTTTGATGTTGACATTTTTTGGGGGGCACTTAGCCGTATGACCGGGGAAATTCTGAGACCTGTGTCCCAGTTGAATCCATAGTAACTATGGCACTTGCCCCATGGAAGGATGATCCGATGATCCCCAAAGATTCCCCAACACGTTTCCAACTCCCAGGCCAGCCCAAGTGGAAGCCGCGCCCGAAGTGCTGATGGTCGTGATGCAGATCGATCTCGAAATGACTCAGCGCATTGCGTCCCGCGCCGGCGACTCCTGGTTTCAGCTCTCCGATGGATCGCTTCAGGCCTTGGTCAATGGTGAGGTGAACCCGAGCATCGCGGTGGCTGCGGGAGAATGGACGCGATTTCGAGTGATCTATGCTGGCTGGTTGGCAGAGGCGCTGAACTTCAATGTTGGATGTGAGATGGTCCTCTTGGCCAAGGACTTGGGGTGATGTTACGATGATTTCTTTTCCCATGATGGATGATGGAATAGTTGTTGGAATCCGCATGAAATACCTGAGTGTATATTTTTTTTCGAAGGTTTCCGATGTGCAATGAAGATAAACTCAGATTTGTGGGGCAATTGGTCTTGTACCATGAAGAACTTCAGTCTAAATGAGATGATCATCTCGGTGGTTAGAGAGATTCCAATGGTCATGCATCACAGGTCACCAGTCAACACTGGTACTCCCAAATTGGATGGTTGAATCATGACATGTCATGATAATGACCCCTGATATCCCCTGATTTTGTTTTGGGGACCACCTTGAGACCTTGACCAGAACCCAGATGAGTGAAAGACATTACAACGCACACTACTGTACAAGTAATTGTAGAGCCTCCGAAAACCGGTTTAAGAATGAATTTTCACAATTTGATGATGCTTTACCCTACTATCTTTCTAAGCCCCCCCCATATCAATGGCTCAATATATACGGGGCCTACTCCCTGTGTTTTTAGATGCCATAAATTTGCTCAGCGATGCCCAGTGAAATCTCTGCTCAGATGGACCATGGGATCAGCTAACTGGTTAGTAACTGGGTTATTTATACAACTTTAACATACTTTAATCCAATTCGATTCCATGTACTAACTACTATAGTTAACAGTTAACATTAGTTAACTAACTCCATGGTCCATGGCCCCAAAGCGCAGGATGGTATCTACATCCGCGACTTCCCCCGCACCTTGACCGGCGCCGCGCCCATCCCCGCGGGCGGCCGCGCGGATTTGATGCTGCGCTGCCCCGAGGCGAACGCCGAGTATCCGGTGACCTGGGGTGGAAACACCATCGCCACGGCCACGCAGCCGCAGCGCATGGAGGGTGGAGGTTTTTTCAAGCGACAGACCATGGAAAATGGCCCATAGAAATAGATGGTTTACCTATTAAAAATGGTGATTTTCCATGGCTATGTTAAATAACCAGATGGTATATTCTGGGTCAATTGTAGTGACCTCACTGCGACCCCACTGGAATCATGGTTAGGGCAATCATCCAAAAAGAACCGTAGTTCACGTCAGTGAAAGATTGTAATTGACCCAGAAATCCTAAAAATAAATCTACAGCCTACCGAACAAGGCTGCTGCAAACCGGTGTAGAGTACATATCGGTGGCAACTATACCTGAGCAGAAAGCCCTATGCTGGGTTGCGACACACAAGTGGGGAAAATCGGCAGCTACTGTACCAACAATATCCAACAATTGAGTATCATAGTCCATCTGTACCTGTGGTACCTGAAACGGTGGTGTTGTGCCATCTAATTAAGTTTGCATTACCATCCTGTAAGTGAACATAGCTGTGGAATATTAAATCACCTGTCTTCATAGATATGTGATTCAATGATATTCAATGTAATTCAATGTACTTCATCTAAAGATTGGCCATTTTCCATAGCTATTTACAGAATATGTTCCATGATGTTCCTTTTTTTGGCCGTGGAGTATTTCACCTCCAGGCCTTGTTTGAACGGCACCTCCAGGTCGTTTTTTTTTTCCCAAAGTGGTAACGATCAAGTCCCAAAATGGATGTGTTTATATATAACATGTTTTTGCATCTTAAATCTTGACACTACAAATATGAGAAGACAAAACAAACATCCATTTTTTTTAGAATATGGAACAAAAATCCTCAAACAATGGATGAATATTAGTGTACTATATGGTACACGAGCTCCCAAAATGGCCGGTTTAACATGCTTTTCCCTCCAGTAGTGTAACATAGCTATGTAAGCCATGGCCCATTTATATGATTTTCTCCATTAAAGATGGAATGTTCCATAGCTAATCTCATCTCTAATGCCAAAAATAGTGATGTGTACATTTTCAGATAGCCTCTGGTTCTCAGAGATAGCAGCCAAAACAGATAATAAGTACTATATAAATATATGTAAATATATGTATATATAAATATATGCATATATATAATTATATATATATAAATATGTGTGTATATATATAATCCTCTGTTTAGTACTAAATCCTCCATTTTTATATGTTATAAATTATAAACAACCAGCTAATTTTTCATTTCGCTCCACCGAATGAGGTGATCACTGGAGAGATGAAAGCCACGGCGGACTTGGAATCCTGGAGCCCCAGCTACCCCAGTGACTTGGCGGCGAAAACTATGGTTGACGGTTCATGGACGGTTAAGAAAAAGTGGTTAGTAGTGGTTAATAGTGGTTAGTAGTGGTTGTGCTTGATGGATTTGATGGTTAATTGTGATGAATAACGGTGATTTACGATGTTTGATGGGTTTACCCTCTGGTTATGTAAGAGTTTGCTACGGAAAATAAATGAAAATAGCATATTTATAGATAAAATGATGATTACCTACAAAACAAAATGGTGATGTTCCATAGTTTCACAGCAACACATGGAGATGACTCTGCTCGACCTGATACTTTCGCGAGCTTTCAGTAATATGTGGGGGTTTCTCAAAATTGGGGGGATCTCCAATAGCTGGATGGTTTATTAAATATCCATATTAATCATCCATATTGATATTTTAATCATCCATATCAATCATCCATATCAATAATCCATATATGAATCATCCATATCAATCATCAATATCACATATTTTAGATATGGATGATTCGGGGGTACCAGCATTTTTGGAAACCTCCATATACAGTGTCTCGAGGTCTCCGAGGTCTCCGAAGTCGGAGTACCCCAATTTTGCTATCAATGGGAAAACCAATGGTTTGTGGTACCCATATTTTATGAGACCTCCACATACTGTATGTCAATATGACACATATATATATATATATATCAGAAACAAAAACTCATTTATGGTCGACTGTCCTATACTCAGTTTTTCCCCAACAGCGTAAGCTTGGGGTCTTCAGCCATAGTAAAGGTTCCGGAGCAGGTCGGAGCAGCCAAATCCGCTGGGAACCGGGTTCCGGGGAAGGTTCCGGGGAGGAGTTTCCTTT
>Ga0126342_10009341_pt1 | contig 17578 bp, 14 predicted proteins | sample Cyp1metagenome_FD_92528 | JGI IMG/M metagenome (GOLD analysis project Ga0126342, IMG submission 92528) | Coral microbial communities from Lord Howe Island, Old Settlement Bay, Australia - Cyphastrea 1 metagenome | ecosystem: Host-associated > Invertebrates > Cnidaria > Coral ... | reverse complement strand
ATTTATGGGTGGTTTCTGGATGATTTATGGATGGTTTATGGATGGTTTATGGATGGTTTATGGATGGTTTATGGATGGTTTATGGATGGTTTATGGATGCTTTATGGATGCTTTATGGATGATTTATGGATAATTTATGGATGGTTTCTGGATGATTTCTGGATGATTTACGGATGATTTATGGATGATTTATGGATGATTTATGGATGATTTATGGATGATTTATGGATTAATGTCCTGAAATTTCTTTGGATTTTCGGCATTGATCCATAGTCGTAGCCATAATGGACAATTCAGGAAAAAAAAAAAACAATTACAGCCCCCAAAAGGGACAAAAACAGAAATCCCATGATGGGATTTGCAATATGGGTACCTTCATTCAATCCATGAAAGTTTCCACATCAACAACTTACTGGAACAAAAACTGCAAAACCGAACAAGTGACAAGCATCAAGTACCAGCAATGTCAAAATCTAGGCGGAGTTCAAGTAGCAACTAATGTGGCTAACCCCAAATTATAGTATATCACAATGGATAAGCAATGTACATTATTATACCATGTCTGAAAGTAACCCTAAGAACATGGGGTTTTGCATGATCTTGCCACACTGAAGCCATGAGGGTCAAAGGTATAATGCCACATGCTTCAATTCGCTTCAATACTTGACTCATTGGTGGTTGAATTTTGTTTCCCAGCCCAATGTGACACTCTAAAGTAGGCTAAGAACAAATTTCACACTCATTCTCGTCATCTACGGGAGCGCAGTCATGGTAGGATCCAATCCCGGTTGCGATATTCCAAGCTGTTGAGAACTCCCACCCACAGAGTCCTGTAGGAGCACATCTAAACATTCTGCCACCTGCCATAGAACATCAAGGAAGGCATGCTCTGCGACATACGTGGAATCTATAGTGTGTACATAATCTGGCACTCAAACAAATCCCTCAATCCCCAAAGCCATCATTTATAGCCAATTTGAACTGATTCATCCATCATTTTTAGCCAATGTGAAATGGTTTTCCGTGATTTTCCTAGTTTATATAGAATATACATGATTCATTTTCCATGATTTTCCATTTATCTGATGGTTTTCCATCATTTATAGAAACTTGTTTTTCCCCAGGCAGATTTCCTGCACCAGATCTGCAGGCCGCCTGCAAGGCCCATGGGTCACCCGGAGCTGCCAGTAGATGGAGCTGACCCGTTGACCTGGTTTTTCGGTGAAATCACAGGAAATAATAAGGGCACCATTTGAAGAAATTGATCCAAGACATCAAGAATTGCTATGTTCCCCATTTGCAGTATCCATATTATCACATATGTATCTCTGTATATTGTAGGATGACTATAGTGACTATATGACTTTTCTTGTTCGAGTTTAATCAGTCACTGCCGACCAATCACAAAGCCCGACCACTTGGAGTAGCCGCAACCGCACCGCCCATGTCGGCTTCACCTCTGGTGCACAAGCCATCGGTCCACACGGTAAAGAGCTGCCAACAGCCTCAGCCATCGCCCCGGAAGCATTCGAATGGGGCTCATGTTGGCTTCCAGTAGATGAAGGATACAAACAAAATAGAACAATATCATATATACAGACTAGTTGGTAGTGTCAACCCAGCCATTGTTACAAAAATATTTTGTAAACATGCTTGTTTAACATTGTTCAACAATTTTGCTACAAAAAAACACTGTAGGCACGAAAGCGCCCAAACAAACTAATCAAAAACCCACAGAAATTGGCCGAGTGTGGAGCTGCAGTAAACTAGCATAACTACGGAAGCCATGCTTACACATTAAACAACATGATTTTCATGTTTTTCCAGTTCGAAACCTATTAGCCATTACCAGAGGGTAGCAATCCGATTCTCAGCATGCCATATCTTCATCGTCAAGATTAGGGTTCTATCCACTTCGCGAGGCAAAAGAAAAACTCGTTACGTTAGTCCGATAGTACATATCCCTATCGCCCAAAAATCAAGTACTAAATGTTATTGGGCAATGTAGCAGCTTTAGTTTATCTGGCATGATAATATCATAAGCATCATGTACACATACAATGTATAGTTACATATAAAATAGTATAAAATCATAACTATAATGTATATATAGACATAATATAATCATTATATATACACATGAACATATAAGTTGCATTCTTTCGCAAGCATTACCCAGGTAGAGCTTGGCAAACGCTTTCCCAATCAGCTTCGAACCAAGACACTCTGAAGGCTCCGGGGGATGTTCCAAGGCTAAAGGCTGGGTCCATTGAACCTCGCACCACGGTCCATGGTATGGGTCAAAACCCTAGGTATCCGACAGGTATCCCCGGTATCCCCTGCTAGCTGGTGGATGTTTGATTCTCCCCAAAATATGGTAACCAAATGTTTTTCACCTTGGTGCAAGGGAATTTGCATTGCCTTGTTGATGTAGAAAATTTCGTTCCGTCTCTGTGGTTCCGAGTTTTTGGCGCATGTGCGACATGAAAATTCACAATGCTGTAGTATGACATATGTGTTGCCGAACATTGTGCATACAACGAAAAAACATATCCTATGGAAAATCCACCATTTAGAGATGATTCTATCTATTCACATCGAGGGCCATTAATCATCATTAATCACCGTTATCAACTACTATTTGCCACGGGTTTCTCCTACCCATTCACCATTGATGAAGGGTACATCCAACTACCAATGCTAGAAGCATATATATATATATATATACAATTATACATACATACTATTTAATATATATATATATATACACACATACGCACACACACACACATGTATATGTGTATATATATATACTATTCCAAGGCGCCAAGTCGTAGGCCAGCAAACCCGCCAGTGCTGAACCACGGACCTCGGAGAGCACATAGGCTTCCGCTGATGAACCCTCTGATAGGGACATCCAATAATGGGACTACCATGGGATACAATGGGTATGAATGGATTCTCTATGAATGGATTGAATTCTCAATTTTCAGTCGTATGTTTAGTAAATGTATCAAACAATTGTCTTGAATTCACACTGACACAAGATGCTTAGTAAAGACTTGGAAAACATGGACAAACATTGCAGTGTGTGGCGAAACATTTACCACAGTGACGGTTGCTACATGCTGAATCTCCAAGCCCTGTGGAGCACGACCAACTGGTGCGACCAACTGCTATGATCTTCCCCTCACATTTCAGCGAGGTTTTTTTTCCAACGCCACCAGAAACATGTTGGTTTCCCTTCTAAAACAACTTAAATGAATTTACTGTATATGTGCCACGGTCAAAATTCCATGGTAAACGTGGGATGGTCATGCATCCAATGGGAATCATGTCCAGGGCATCTTCAACCCCCTGATGTTCCTCGCTTAGATGTGACAGGAAATTAATTGACTGGGTTGTATTCCCTTATAATTGGCTATAGTATCTGCCAGTATCTGCATAAAACTCGTGTTAATCCATTCGCTAAGCAGTGAACCAACTCTATAGTCCATCTATCCAACATCTACTTTTCTTTGGATATTTGGGATATTTAGGATATTTAGATGGACTATTCTAAATCATAAGACTCCAGGATGTTTCATCTGGCATACCATCCCGATGCCATGCCATGTGGCAGGTAAAGCTCCATCCTTGGCAGCCTGCAGGACGCTCCAAGATGTTTTTTTCTGCGTTATGATCATTGACCTACTACATGTATGACGTGATAATGTATATATATATATATAGGTATGTGTATATCTAGATGTTTATGTGTAATGTAAATGTAGATGTATATGTATATATTATATGTATAATTAATATGTATGTATGTATGTATGTATGTATATATATATAATGTATAAACATATACTGTGTATATATATATGTAGAGTGTAGATGTATATGTATATTTATATCTATGTTTGACCTACCTACAGTGTGTATATACACACATTGCCCGTCCCAATTTCGATCTCTGTACCGAAAATCCATATGTATTTATATATATATATAGAAAGATCACCATAAGAAAGAAATGGCGCTAAAAACCAACCAATGTGTCAATGTGGGTATGGGCCAAAACTTCCACCCCTGCGGCCCACAATTTGCCCACTTGTGAAATCGTAGATAGGGTATACTGTCCTGTCTCTAATAGGAGACTATATCTTTTTGCGGCCGTCAAGAAAGTCCCAGGTAAACCGGTTTATCAATCCCAATTTAATACCGGTTCAAAGTTCCATCAACATATGCAGGATGTCTGTCAGTGGAGTCCCGTCCGAACCAACAAAAAAAATTGCCTTGAAGCGATAGCCCAAACATCCAGACAAGGTTAATTCAGCTTAGAATGCCATCTATATTCCTCACTCTTTACAAAAGCTTCGTAACGTCCAATTGTGAGCTATTGGACTCATCCAAAAGTTGAGCCGTTAGAAAAACACATATTCAGATAAACTTCATCAAAACTCGTCATACCATTCCTATAATCAATTTATTTACCAACCATATCCAACACTGGTTGATGGGTTGATGTTTGCAACCCTCTTTATTGAAACATGTTCTTGTCGCTGGAGAGCATCATCCCAAATATGGTTGATGTTTTGTTTCAAACTGTTACCACATTTAGTAATACAAAATCCAAGAACTGCGAGTTCAACCATCAAAAAATATCATATCCCATGAACTTTCATGCATTAAATGCTCATTATACAATGGTTTTGAATGGTTATAACATGTTCTGTCATCGCCAAACATCATGATCATGAGATTGTCAATGGGGTGAATATATCCCATCCAATGTCTCATTCATGGTGTTGATATATCACAAATACTAGCTACTATGACTATACCCATTAATAAAACCATCATGGGATTAACTATGGTTAATCTAAGTATCATCAACATATCAATGGTTTAACATATCCATGATGGATATAAGATGATCTCAGATACCATTATTGTTTAACGTGTCAAGGGTTTAACATCTCCCACCACATCTCACGACGGCTTCACCCTTCCGCAGCGCCTCCGAAAGCCACAGAGCATCCGAAGAGGTCTGCCGGGTGCAGGCCGCCACCTGCGAGAACCGACCAGTCATCTGACCATTTCTGCTGAACTTCCTGCTTTCCCTAAGCCGCTCTGGTACACGATGATACCAGTACTACACTCCGAAAACATAGAACAACATAGAACAACTATATAGCTGAATAATATTCAGTCCTACTATTGAAGGCGTCCCCAGAAACCCTTTAGTGGATCTATTCATTTTTGGGCCCATATGAGGGATACTTACTAGGGAAATGTGAATAGAACGACCTTTTTCGCGGTCAGTTCCAGAGTCCCACAGTCCGTTGCCGTTATCTACGCCTTGAACGACCAACCCGTGGGAGAAAAGGACTCAGTAGACATATCTACCATAAACCATAGTATAGATATATCTACCATAGTTCACTGGGTGGTTGAAACAGAATCGGAATTCCAAACCATCATTTGGCATCCCCAGTCACAAAACTGGTTGCTGATCATGGTTGTACATACAAATGTTCCATGAAATTGTTCCTAGGTGATGCAATTGTTTGGTAACTGGGACAATATCCTGAAGTGGGTCAAATTGCATTCTACTCATTATGTACTTTCAGTGATGAGTCTTTGGTCCCAATTTGGATGTTCATCTCAGTTAAGTAGTCTAACCATATCAATACCCGGTCATAGATGGGATCTGAACCCAGTATAACCCATCTACATTTGTATGTGTATATATAAATATAAATATATTATATATATGCATGTGTATATATATATATATATACAAATATGATGCAGGTATTGGCCAAACACTGGCTGAGATGCACCTCCAAGAAACACCATGAAATGTGGGGATTCAATCAGAAACAAAAACAAGAAACCAACGATTCTTAACCACCACGAACCCATGTGTAACAATGGGCAACCACTATTATTAGCCACTATTATTCTATATCATCATCATTATCACATGTTCAAAAAAATAAAAAAACACAACAATTATTAACCATGTATAACATGTTAAAGCATAACCATTGATAATAATAGTAATAACAATATAATATAATATATATTATCATATATACTATACCATGTACTATAACATATGCTATAATATATACTATAACATATAATATAATAAATACTATAGTATATACTATAACACATACTATAATATATACTATAATATAAACTATATATATATGCTATATACTAATATATATATATACTATAACACATACTATAGTATATACCAAAATATAATGTATATTATAACTTAAATATAATATATACTATGACATATACGAAAATATACCATAATAAATACTCTAATACATACTATGATATATACTATAATATATACTATAATATATACTATAATATATACTAATATATATACTATAATAAATACTCGAATATATACTATAATATATACTAAAACATAAACATTTATATACTATAATATATACATATATATACTATAATATATATTTATATACTACTTACTACTGTATAATATATACTATCCTATTTACTATAATAAAATAGTATATAGTAAAATATATACTATAATACACCATAATATACTATAATATACTACAGTATACTATAGTATACTATAATATACTATAATATACTATAATATACTGTAATATACTATAATATACTATAATATACTATAATATACTGTAATATAGTATAATATACTATAATAAACTATAATATACTATAATATTATACTGTTGATCATTCTTTAGAATCACCATTAAGTATTGATTTGCTGGTGATCGGCATTATACGGTTCTTTAATTGATTATATGTGCTGGTGATTAAACAATAAATTGTTTATTTTGCTGATGACCATTTATAATAATCAATAATTAATACAGCACCAATTTATGCAGTATTATATATAAAAGGATCATTTGCTAGTGATTGACCATTTACATTCATTTACAAAAATCGTACTATATCCATTGAATTCATTGAATCCATTATTAACAATTATAACCAAATAATAATGATGATTGCCAATGATTAACCAGTGATTCACCATTGAATCCATTGGTCCATTGATTTGCTGATAGCTTCAGCTATCCCCACCTGTCGCAAGGCTGGACCCAGGCGCCGCTGAGGCGGCAGCTCCGACAAGGCCTACGCACAAGTGACCAGGTCAGCGAAGGCATTGGGCTTTTTGGATTTACCCAGTGAAAATGGTGATTTACCTATTGAAAATTGTGATTTACCCAGTGAAATTGGTGATTTGCCTGTTGAAGATGGTGATTTACCAAGTGAAGATGGTGATTTGCCTATATATTGAAGATGATGATTTACCTATTGAAGATGGTGATTTACCCATTGAAAATTGCGATTTACCTATTGAAGATCGTGATTTACCCAGTGAAAATTGTGATTTACCCGGTGAAAATTGTGATTTACCTATATATTGAAGATGGTGATTTACCTATTGAAGATGGTGATTTACCCATTGAAAATTGTGATTTACCAATTGAAGATGGTGATTGACCTATTGAAAATTGTGATTTACCCAGTGAAAAAGGTGATTTACCTATTGAAGATGGTGATTTACCAAGTGAAGATGGTGATTTACCTATATATTGAAGATGGTGATTTACCTATTGAAGATGGTGATTTACCCATTGAAAATTGCGATTTACCTATTGAAGATGGTGATTTACCCAGTGCAAATTGTGATTTACCTATTGAAGATGGTGATTTACCTATTGAAGATGGTGATTTACCCAGTGAAAATGGTGATTTACCTATTGAAGATGGTGATTTACCCAGTGAAGATGGTGATTTACCTATTGAAAATTGTGATTTACCCAGTGAAAATTGTGATTTACCTATTGGAAATGATTATTTACCCAGTGAAAATGGTGACCGAGTTTCCATTTGGAACAAGTTCCAATAAGTCAGACTCATGTCAAACTCATCTTGGGAGATATTGGGCAAATTCATCTCCACCTCCACACCACCTTGTGACTTACGTGAACAAAGATGCACAAAAAAATCAGTTTCTCCCTGATTTCAGTCAGAAGAACTGGAGGTCGACCGAGCCATCAACAAAGGTGATTTCACCCTCAAAAGATGTATTTCATATGTATTATATAATAATTTATATTTAAGCCACCGGCACTGTTAACAAACCCGCAGCTTTTGTCTCTTTTCAAAGGTCATTCATGTCAGTTCGAAGATACGCACGTCAGTTCGAAGTTGTGCACGTCAGTTGGAAGTTATGATCGTCAGTTAGAAGTTGTGCACGTCAGTCAGAAGGTTGCGCACATCAGTTAGAAGTCCTGGGCATCAGTTAGAAGTTGCACACGAATGACCATGTGATTCTTGTGGGGAACTGGGTGGGTGGAGTGGGGTGAGGGGGGCAAGGGGCATGCACGTTGATGCTACGCTGATGAGATCTGTAAAGCCTGGCGGTGCAAAAAGAGATTCCGAAAGGATTCAAATATATGTATATGTATGTTTTTTTGCCTCAACCACAAGAAAGAGTTGAAAGGAAGTCTGGCCCAATTGGCCGCCAAGGCTAACCGACGCAAACGATGACGCGAGACAAAAAAGGGAACAAAAAAACAGTTTGCAAAATCCATTTTCGAAATTAACATTTGCAACAAATCGGCACCTATAATTGAATGATCAATAAATAGTTTCCTATCGCAACGTGGGACAAAATCACCATACTTGTTTTCAAAACAAGACAACAAAATCATGACGCCACCACAGTTTTGAGCACAAGGATGGAAAATCCATGGAATGAAAAGCACTGAAACGCATTAAAAACCACGGGGCCGCTATTGGCGCCGGAATCTGATTTAAGCAGTAAAAAATGTGGTTTTCAGCATTTGTCAATTTAGATTAACTTCACGAGACCACATGCCAGTGGCCCCAACTTGTGTTTTCTTAGTTACAGTAATTACGAGGCAGGCAGCCGCAGGAGGGCAAACAACTAGTGTTACTCCACCCTGCTGGATGTTGTTTAGAGCCGCCCTCAAATCCAGATAAACTGCGATACAAAACCTTGGAGAGTATTCGTAGCTGCTGATACTGGTGGCACATGGCCAATGACCAAAAGGTGGCGAAATACAGCAAATTCATATCTTTCAATCACCATTGGGTACTAAGGTCGCAGAGACCAGCCCAACCATCAAAAAACCCATGGGGCAGACCCGGCATACCCTTGTTGTCTAGCCTGTGGTTGTTGCATACATGAAGTCATGTTGCTTGGGCAACTTCTCCAGCTCTTCAAAATGAAATCATGAGCTATATATAGTTTAATAAAATTTGATAACATAGTGCAACCTTCAATGATTACTTTTGAAAGTATGTGCCCTCGGGTGGTTCCACTGGATGTGAAGCCACCCAAATGAGTCTGGTGAGTGGTTTCAGCCAATCTTGGCCAGGGATACACAAGAAACTATACTACTGGCTAGCCTAAAAATAGACCACCCTCAAATTTGACGGCTTATCATCATATGATATGTACCAATTGATATAATCTGATTTAAATAGCATGGAATCAGCCCCTTTCTGGGCAAATACATGCTAGTTCCTGAAACCACCAACTTGTACCATGGGCCCCTAAGGCTTGTCAGGCATGGAGGTACTGATCTATTTAAGACCTATGCAAGGGAATCTCCCCATAGAATTCGGCTGGATATGATCGTATGTGATCTTGGATGGTGCAAGACTTCCATTTTAGTGTCCTACATTTCCACAGTTCCTAGCCAGATACCAACTTCATCCAAGTTCTACCTGCATGATATCTGCATATCCACCTATCAGTTCACCTATGGATCGACGGGCTGCTCATCACTGCTACTATCTGTGACATAACCAGGACAAGTCCAGCAAACTTCGAGAAATTGCAAAGAAGCAAAAGCAAAACATTATACTATAGCGCAATGTTCATTGATCTCGTGGACGTTGTTTTGCAATACTGTAGTTGTGGATAGTTGTGGATATCATTCATTTGTGAACATTGCCAACATCCCCACTGCGATTTGTGCGCAAACACGTAGTTCCACTTCTGGTGTAAACTGCTGGTAGGGTAGGTTTGTTGATATAGTATTGCTTGGGAAATGCCAGTCTGTGTGTTTAAAACCAAAACTCCTACTTGACCAACAAAGCCATAAAAAACATACCAACTCCCGCACAGTTTCACCTAGTCGGACGCATTCCTGGAGCACAGAAATTCTCTAATCTACAAAGATACACCAAGTATCCCAGCTACAATGTCCTTGATATCTTGGTTCAAGCAGAATTCCAATCGCATGTCTTGATTGTCATCTCCTTCAGCCAGCTGCGAATTCCCGATCATCTCCCAATGACTTGTTTTTGTTGTTCCATTAGATGTTGGCTCGACCCCCATCGTAGTCGGTTCAACCCCAGTTGAACCCACGTTGCTTTGTTGATTCAATCTTCAATGGCTTGATGTACGGCAAATTCTGCTGAGAACCCCATATTTCATGGGAAAAGCTATAGTTTCCTGTAAACCAGTCGATTGAAATCTGCGTCTTTGTCAATCACTTCCTACGTTTGTGGCTGAAATCCTGACAGGTCAATGGAAAATCCACTTTTGGTCAGCCAAATCTCCGGTAATCAAACGTGGCAATGGGAAATCTGCTCAAAACTGAGGGTTTTAATATGTTTTAATGGGATATTCCTCTGCAAATGGAGGTAAATCTCCACTTTGTTGGACAACCCCCCTATCCATGTTTTGCCTAGTAAAGTTATCCTGTTCTGTCAGTTCAACCTCCATTTCTTGTTGATTATCTCAATCATATCCCTGATTATCGCGGATGGATAAATACAACCAATTGCAACCACATTTCGCTAACTACGTCCTATTAACGTCCCATGAACATTCCTGCGAAATCACTATGTTTCATGGCTTCAAGCCCCAGCGAATTAAACTGCACTATAAATCCCATTACAACCGCATAAAAAAAACTACAAGATCTACAATTGTAGTTGGTGAAATCCCATTGAATCACAAGATACAATGTATGAAATCCCCATGACATGAGACCCAATCAATCCATATAAATCCCATTAAATCCATTGAAATCCACCGTTTCTCCCGAAAAAAAAAAGTGGCCTGCCAGCGTCCGAAGCGCCACTGCTGCGGCTGCCAGTTGAGCGGCACGGTCTCCTCACTGCGCAGCAGTGGAAGCTGCCCCTGCAAGGGGGAGTTCCTGGCGACATCCGGTGTACTGGTGGGGATTACCACATGTTTTATGTGTTTTTCAATGTATATCATCATCATCATCATCACCATCATCATCATCATCATCAAATATATATATATATATGTATATGTGTGTATGATGATACATGTATGTATGTATGTATGTATGTATGTATGTATATAAATAAATACATGTATTATATATATATACAGAGAATCTACTTTGAAACCTGAGGCGACCCATACTTTGATGGGAAGAGATACACGTGAAATCGAGTAAATGGCGTGAAGTGAGAGTCTTTGTATACGAGAGAGAGAGAGAGAGAGAGAGAGAGGGGGGGACCGAGAGATTGATATGGATGGAAATGGAATGATGGGATATAGGGAATTAGACATATACGCGGGGAATGATGAAAGATGATGGAGGTATATTGAACTGATCGGAATTGTATATGGGTTTGAAACATCAACCCGGAACAGTTCTAGGACATTTACCAGTCAACCAACGCACATGGGGGATGAAACAAGAAGCCAACATCTCATGATATCGCAGCATAGTTGAACATGTTCAACACCTGGGTGAACATGATATGTACAGTATGAACTCACTGTTCGTTGACAAATTTGGAAGCAAAGTCAATGAACCCTGGTTTTGAGAATGATCAAGAAAACTGGGCGCAGCATACATACCCGGAGAACAATACATGGAATTCTTGGGTAATAGCCAATTGTTATCAATTGTCCTTGTTTCTGATGTTGTTGTGACAAGAAAATGCAAAACAATGTTTACATGGCTTTTACACGGGGTACTTGTTGATCATATAGTTGATACACATATGTTTTACATGCCTATCATTATACTATGGTTTAATAAACAATATCAAATATATGATACACATTCACTATTGTTGATCATAATTGTGTATCCATTCAACGATAGACATTTATCATGCCACATGGTGCTTCGTGAACCTGGGCCGCCCCAGGTTAGCGCCTAAAGTTGGGATAGGTTAACCTACAGATTCAAAACATTTACCCCATATTATATTACCCATCCACGTTTCAGAATTCCAGATGTATCTTGGTTCTCAAGGTACAGCTCCTCCCTCCGGTAGTCTAGGCAATGGAAAAATCACTCTTGTATAGACTACATTTCCATTTAAAAGGTAACCCCTGCCAACAAAAAAAACAATTAAAATCACAATTTCAACAGGATTTTGCCATGTCGCTATTGAATTTCACCAGATATAACATCATATTTTGTTGCCAGAGTTTACCATATGTCCTATCTATTTTACCATCCTTACATGCATGTCCCATGGAAAATTGGGTGCGATGCAACTCAAAAAAAACCCACCTGGCTGGCACGGTTCGACCTACCTGCGGTCCCGGTCTTGGTGCAGTGAGGGTCTAGTGATCTAGAGATCTTGGGGATGTATAGTAATAGCACGGAATATAACTGGCAGACTATGGAATAACTACTATTCAAATATCATTGGAAGAACTATTCATGGAATATCATTGGCATACCTAATCAGCATAGCTGGGGATTTTAGCATTTCTTCAGTAATTAGCATAGACGTTGGTCTATGCAAGCATATGAAAGCCCTATCTAAAGGAACAACATTAATCCTTCCGTTTTCGATTTTCTGGACCTTTACGGCACATTGGTAACATGGATTAATCCAGAGCTACCGCAATAGACCATGGTTTGTACAGGTTAAAATTCGAGACCTCGGGGCGCCTCATATGTTCAAACCTTATCTTGACCTATAAGCAACAGTTACACTTTCCCTCTCAGTCTCTCCAAATATAAATATATAACAACACGAGATGCAATATATATATATATATTACACGTACATATGTTACATATGTGTGCATGTATTGATCTATTCATTCAGTATTCATTGTGTGGATTTGGTTGCTATCTGTTTGGAGCTGATATGAGTTGATTGTGATGGATTTGTCTGAAACTAGAATACCCTTTAAATTTCAAGGTTCCATGGTTCATCATTACTTTCCGTATCAAAACGCGTTGGAAGTGACTTCGAAGTGCCACAAACCAGCGGCACCTGCGGCTGCTTCGCCAGAAACCGCAGCATGGGCGGCCCAGCCAGCAGCGTGCTCGAGGCCACGTCCTGGAGCAACCATTGGTGCAACGGTTTTTTTTTGCTGAAAAAGGATATCAGCTGTATTTAAAACATTTTAAAACCATGGTCAATATACAGAGGGAAAAATAAGCCCAAGCAAATGTTTTTTCTACAAACATTTGCTATGATAAATGAAGAATGCATTATACTGTACATTTTGTATATATATATATACATTCAGTTTTGGCACGTGTATCAATCACATATTATTCAGTGGGATGCGCGTCCTGTTTTACAGGGGTGGTTGGTGCATGATAAATGAGCGGATCCAGTTGTTGCATCACATTGATGGTGTTACTATCGCTTGGGTTACGTTGTTGATGGCCGTTGTTGCACTCATACCCAGTCCACATACAATGGGGATATGCATAGATATAGAATGATATAGAAATGTATAATGTGGGTGTCGCTGATCAGATTGTACAATAAATCATGAATAAAATCCCGGGGTGTTGATCGTTGTAGCCTATATCAGTTCCATGTATTCGTTGGTTGAAATGTCTACCTACTAATGTTTGTTCATTGAAAACTCAATGTCTTTAAGAATGTGACAGCGGCTAGTTTATCTCAATGTTTTTGCCAGAACCCCATGATTTGCTACATTTTTGGTGATACATATAAAAGCCACAAAGGCTCATGACTGAACAGAAGATAAGTAAAACACAATTATTCAGTACCCCGTAAGTAAACAAACATCAAATTATATCAAATTATCTATATTGACAAATATCTCTATACATCGATGTCTGTAACTGTAGATACATACATAATATATATATATAATTATATGTATTTGTGTATATATATATATGTAAATAAATTCATACATGTATATATATATATCTAGATGTTAACATATGTTTTTAGATGTCCTTCTGTATTCAGACCTAAATATCTATGTCTAAATTTTGATATGTCTTTCTACCTATCTATACTTACCTATATTCATCTATCCATCTAGCTATCTGTCAGTATGTGCATATTTTTTTATCCATACTTACTTAGATCAAATGTACCTACGTATACTAGTATATAAATAGTATTTATCCACCCGTCCAAGTCATGTTTGTACACCAACTCGAATATACCAACTATTTTTTTTCCTACTGATTCTTGTATGTAGCCCATGTAGCCAACAGCGTGAACCTTGGAGGTAGTTAGGCACAGCCCTATAAAATCCTATAAATACATCTATCAATTCATATATTCATATATTTCTCTGCATATGTATACACACAAATATGTATATATATATATACATATGTCTATCTATATAATTACTTATCTATTAATATATATATGTGTATATCTCTTTATGTAAATATCTGTATTTATATATATATAATAATTATCTAGATCTAGATCTAGATCTATCTATTTGCTTGCCTGTCTCTGCCTAGGCCGCCTAGGCCGCCTAGGCCTATGTCTTTGTCTCTGCCTGTGTCTCTGTCTGTCTATGTATATATATATATATAATTACATATATATATACATACACAAAAATATCAGTTTGATATCCTACCATATATATATATATATATATTTAGTAGATACATCTATCCATTTCTCTATATCTATCTGCCTAAGTAAATTTACGCCCAGCACTTGCGCCATGCCCCAATGTCTTTCGGGATGACACTTACAGTACTTTGTGGCCTTCCACTATGTTGGGATGTTATAACTTGATGTCTCTGGGTTGCAAACCCAGAGACGTGTTTGATGACCCTCTGCGGCGATTCGGCTGCCTGGAAAGATTGGCACTTTTTACATAATGAAACCTTTAGAAAAAACTAGAAAAAATCTGGGAAAAACCTGATAAATTTATCCTAGAGAAACCCTAGAGAAGCCCTAAATGAACCGAAAGAAACCCTGAAAAAAAACGTGTGAAAGTGTGTATAGAATATATAGTCTAGTGAAGTACCTGTGGGGCGTAGCGCACGTGCTGCGGGTCTGGGCTGCCGAACCGTCACGGGGCCACCCGAGTGCAGCATCAGCTGATCCGGCGCGTTTTGCGACGAGCCCCTGAGGGCCGCAGCACGGATGGGGAGCTACCCTGGAGGCAATGGGGCTTAAACCAAGAAAATGGATGAACATGGGAACCCAAATCATCTATCTATCTATCTATCCATCTATCCATCCATCCATCCATCTATCTATCTATCTATCTCTGTCTGTCGATCCATCCATCCATCCATCCATCCACCCATGCATCCATCCATCTATCCATAAACCTATGGATGGTTTTACCAAAAAAAAAGTCTAAGCATGACTGTAAGACATGAACCAAAAGGATATATGTGTTATCATGCAAGCTAGGGTTCCGACCATGAGAACTCTGAGGTCTCATCACAAAACCAAAAAAGGATTTCATTCTTGCAGCAGAAATTGGGTGGACAAAAAATATGCCAAGAAAATCTGGGTTTTTCTGCAAACAACAAAAAAGAGGGGTTTTGTAAAACACATCTATCAAACTGTTGAGGGGATGTCACCAATCAGGATGGCCATTTTACGCAACTCTAATGAGGAATTTGATGATCAACTATTGGACGGAATGGGGTAGCCCTATTTCAGGGTATCCATGGCTATCCCATTTCAAAATCGATTGTAACCCCACTTATCCTCAGACACTAAGTAGTGTCACCCAGTAGTTTCAAATAGGGAGTGTAACTAGCAGTATACAAAGTAGTTCCTTATCTATAATTTACTATTTTCCAATCAGCTACAAACCAGTTAACTGAGAAGTGAAACATTTCACAACGAGTTTTCAATGTTCTTTTTCCTTACGAGTAACAGTTAGGAGTATCAAATTTTATTTCCAGTTGTTCCGCACATTTTCAACCGCCCCTACCCGACCCAAGTAGCGACCCGCCAAGACATCCGAGACACGAAGCGCCCCACAGCGCGCGTTTTCGCAGCCCTTCAGCCACGAAGGGCATCAGCTGGTCGTCTGCCTTGGCGAAAGGCCGCCAATTGTGCACTAGAGTTGTTGAAAGGGAGCGCGCAATATGAAGGTTCTATCCCTGGTCCAGTTTTTGTCGTTACAAATCGTTATACTGTCTAGATGTTGACAGGTTTGATCCCCACGGATTGTTGTTGTGCTTGTTCTGAGGTGTTTTTGATTGTCCCTATTCCTGCCTAATTCCATCTTCTTTGGACATTGGAGCGAGTCACCACACCTTTGGTTCCGAGCAACCCCCACATCCCAGCACCATCCACGTTTACCATCGTCCGCCAATGCAGCGGCAACAATGGTTTCCTCCAGAGAACCTTGGCGCTTGGCGGGCCGACGATCTGCATGTGTTGCAAACATTCCCTGTATGGGTAAAACAATGCCATAAACCATCCCCTAGTCATCACCATAAATAGGTGGTATATACGGTATTAGCCATTCCCAAATGGGTGGTTTATGGCATTGTTTTACCCACAGTATGCCTAGTTGTTCTTCGCCGGGTGAATCCACATTATGTTTTCTATCACATATTTGTTGCTTAGACGAATGCCGTGTTCCTGGTGGCCCCATCAGCAGACAACTGGTAGAAACAGTACCCCCGACCACCTATGGCGGATTGCACATTTAAATCTTGAGATCTTGAAAGAGATGGAGGACCAAACCCAATCAAGTAACATTGCAGAGGCATACCACACTGAACATGATTGAAACTGTATTTATTCCTCCAGCTCTTTACCCGACAAATGGGCGGGATTGACTCACCGACGAAGCCCGAGAAAACAATGTTTTGGGATGTTTTGGGTCCCCTCAAGCACCCCATCTTGGTCGCCTGACACATCCCTGGCCACTTTTTCTTGTCATACATCTCTAGTCACAATGAATCGGATGTGTCAAAACGGAACTGACAGACATATTGCCTAATGAATGGACAGCACTGAAGCACTGAAAACTCGATGGCAAGGTCACCTGCTCCAGGCTTTGGTTGAATGCATTGCCAAACCTCAAGCTTTGAAGACTGGGTGGCAAAGTCACCCGCTCCAGGCTTTGGTTGAACCAAACGCCAAAACTCAAGCTTTGAAGACTCGATGGCAAGGTCACCTGCTCCAGGCTTTGGTTGAATAGATCGCCAAAACTCAAGCTTTGAAGACTCGATGGCAAGGTCACCTGCTCCAGGCTTTGGTTGAACCCATGGCCAAAACTCAAGCTTTGAAGACTCGATGGCAAGGTCACCTGCTCCAGGCTTTGGTT
>Ga0126342_10009340_pt1 | contig 17580 bp, 14 predicted proteins | sample Cyp1metagenome_FD_92528 | JGI IMG/M metagenome (GOLD analysis project Ga0126342, IMG submission 92528) | Coral microbial communities from Lord Howe Island, Old Settlement Bay, Australia - Cyphastrea 1 metagenome | ecosystem: Host-associated > Invertebrates > Cnidaria > Coral ... | reverse complement strand
CATCGCACTACGCTACATTACACTGAATGACACTGCACCACAGATAGACAGGTAGACAGATAGATAGATAGACAGATAGGCAGCTAGACAGCTAGACAGATGAAGGAGAGAGAGAGAGAGAGAAATAGATAGATAGATAGATAGATAGATAGATAGATAGATAGATAGATCGATCGATCGATAGATAGATAGATAGATAGATAGGTAGGTAGGTAGGTAGATAGTCAGAGAAAGAGTGAGAGAGATCAATCGTCTTTCGATCTATCAGTGGCTTCGCTCTGCCATCCCTGATTCACAACAACCAATCTCTCCTATAGGTTTCCTATTTTTGAAACTTCCGCCACCGCCTTGTGCGGTACTACTGGTACTGGTTAATAGTGGTTAATAGTGGTTAATAGTGGTTAATACTGGTTAATAGTGGTTAATAGTGGTTAATAGTGGTTAATACTGGCTAATAGTGGTTAATAGTGGTTAATAGTGGTTAATACTGGTTAATACTGGTTAATACTGGTCAATAGTGGTTAATAGTGGTTAATAGTGACTAATACCTGGTTAGTAATGGTTAATACTGGTGAATAATCATTAAATATCATTTATAGTGGTGATTAGTAGTGATTAATCCTGATTCATGATGATCTATGGGTTCTGGTTTTCATACTGGTTGATAGTGCTTCATAATTGTGATGAAAATGATAAAATCCGAAAAAAAAACACAAGGAACGATGTGCAACACACACTGGGACAATCATCAATAGTTCGCCTGTAATTGGGTTGTTGGATGGGTTCCCAAGTAAATCCGATCACGTCAGTCCTGAAACATGAATCATCAACCCTTGTTTTGTTGATCATTTCCTGCATAGTTCGTTGATGATATATACCCTCTGGTAATTTAACGTAACTATGGAAAATCACCATTTTTAATCGAAAAATCGACTATAAATGGTCATTTCCAATAGCTATGTAACAAATTACCAGATACTGTTGTCATATGAATTTTGCTTGGTGTTTTTGCAATGTTTGTCTGGTTCCTGTAGTTCCTGTACCTCAAACAACGGGGTGTTGACCGTGCCAGTGCTTGTTCAAACATAAGAATCAAACATCAACCACAGTTATGGCCATTTACCAGTTATAACTGGTTATAAATGGGATTATACATTCTATAAATGGGGTTCTAAGTACGTATAACTGGTAAATGGCCATAACTGCATGAACCATACCGATGTCGACACTTATTTTTTGATGAGTGGCGAAGAATGGTGAAAGACTCTCCGCGTGATTCATGCTTAATTAGTGCTGGTCATATCGCCAGAATGTCTTGAACTATCCACTCTTGGGTTGAAACACTAGGATCTTATTTTGGCATCTTATCACTCCCATCCCAACCCATCCCTCCCAGCGGTCTCGCACCGTGCGCTTCTTGTCCACTGACTCTTTCTGGCTGAAGAAACCCAACCTGATGCTTGGTGTCATGCTATGTCAAACAACACGAACTGCTTCTGGTTGGTGGTTTGTTTCAACGCCTGAACTGCTTCCGTTGACACTCCCAGTAGATCCCCATGTCATCCCAGCAAACATGACATGATCTGGTTGGTGGTTGAGCCCTACCCCTCTGAAAAATGATGGAGTGAAAGTCAGTTGGGGTCACTATTCATTCCCAATATATGGAAAATAAAATTCATCGTCCAAACCACCAATCAGGCTTTGTGAGGTCAAAGCCAAAGTCCTGTTTTGGGTCTGTACCCCATAGGAATAGGCCACAAATCCTGGGGGTGCAACCCCAAAGGTGCTAACAAACTGGTTATTTCATGACCATAAACCCAAGAGTTGTCAAACTAGTTGGACTAAGTGGACTAAGTTATTACAGTTGGAGATTGACTTAGTTCAATGGCCATTCCAGGATCCGATTCATTGGAGGTACCTACCATATATAAGGCCTATTTTTCAGGCCTATGTAAGGGAATATCTCCCCAAAAAATGGACTTATATGGTACAGTACCTCCAATTTAGGATCCTGGAGATCTCCCATTGATCATGAATCATCAACAATAATCATCAATAATTACCCATGGTTAATAAATGATAATTAATGGTTAACCCATGGTTACTGTTCAATAATCATGGTTAAAAATAATGATTGACCAAACTTAGTTTGGAACATTAATCTCATCAATAATCATCAATAATTACCTCATGGTTAATTAATGCTTAACCCATGGTTAATCCAAACTAAGTCAACCGACCCAAACTCCGAGTACTCCGAGTACTCCGAGTACTCCGAGTACTCCGAGTGTCCCTGCTCTGTGAAGGTCTCGCTGGCTACAGACTGGATCGTCCCAGTGGTGGTACCCCCAATAGCTGGATGGTTGGGAAGGGAGAATGGGTTCTGAAAATGGATGATGACTAGGGGTACCCTAATGTAAATGGAAACTCCCCATATGATTAAAGAAAGCTTGATATCCATCAATCCTCACCCATTCATTTCCATTCATACTGGGATTCCTTGAACAAGAAACATAATATGAGTTCATTGGTTCTATTCAATGGTGATATGACCATCTCTCAATATGAGAAGCACATCTAGTCCAACTTTGGACATTGATATTGGACATATCCGAAACGGGAAATTATGATGATTCGATGGATGGGCCATGTGGAGGGGTATCTTGACACAAATCATATGCTAACTATGGGTGGTTCCCAACTTTTGGGCTTCAAACCCCGGTGTACTATACCCTTTACAAGAAACAATATCTTCAAACACAGTAGTCAAATAAGATCTAGTTTCAGACATGACCCTACAGCAAACATCAAACGATGCACGTCTGGCTCAGTAGAAACTGTAGCGCGACACAGGGACCCCAGACCCAGGGACCTTCAACCGCAGCCCATCCCAATCATCCACATTTCCGTGGTGAGTTGCCTACAGGAATTATTCACCATGAAATTCACCAAGATTCGCCATTAATTAATGGTGAATAATTAACCATTATTAGCAATGGATAACCATCATTAACCATGGTGAATAATTAATGGTTACCATCATTATCCATTGGTTATCCATCATTAGCCATCAAAAAAGCTGGTTGGTGGTGCAATTTCACCATCTTGAAAAATGATGGAGTTCATCAATGGGCTTGAGATGACATCCCATATATGAAATGGAAAATAAAAACATGTTTGAAACCACCACCCAGTTATAGTTTTAGTTTATTATCCCTAAGAAAAAAACATGTTCCAAACCACCAACCAGGCCATCATTGTGTTTCTATCCATCAGCATCCGCTTTGTTGATCTTTTTTATGCCGGAAGGACACCAACCCTTGAGGCCCCGACCAAGAATTCCTTCTCGTTGAGGCTCACCATGCGTTGCGCCAACTGCTCTGCCTGGGATCCATACGGCCCGTCACATGGGGGATTACCTGGTTGGTGGTTGAGCCCTACCCCTCCAAAAAATATGACAACTCGTCAGTTGGGATGATGTTTCCATTCCCAACTGTTTCTGGAAAGTCATTCAAAATTCCAGTCGGTTCCAGTCACCACCAACCAGTTACCCATTCTATCCCCATTGACAGACACGATTTCATCCAAATCGATGATCTCGATGGAATTTTCGATGGGAATTTGGACAATGACAGCCAGTAAACTCTTAAATTTGTTGCTTAAATCACCATAAAGGATAGATAAAACGTGTGAAGCCCATTTTAATCCCAGTTTTGATGACTTTTTTAGGGTGAAATTCTCGATTTATTGGTTGAATCCTCAAGTTACCTCTCATTTATTCAACAAATCCCCAATTCTGAGTTGGTTATCCATGTCATGTTCTCTTTTTAGCCATAATATTCCAGAAAGGGTACCAATCATTCCAATCACAACTAATCATCTCAGGATTGTATTTCATGAATCGCCAGTTGACCCCTTTTTCTATTCCCCATAAGAATCCCATTAAAGTCAATTAAGTCATCATTATATACCCATTAAAATCCAATCAAATCCTGTTAAATCATCAATTTTTGGGATATGTCGCCCCTCAACTGATGTTATCACCTTTAAATCCCATTAAATCACCTCAAACATACACAGTATATACATATATATTGACTGTTTGATCCCATATACATCCCATATAAATCCGAATCCCATATAGATCCATATCAATCCCATATAAATCAAATCTCCATATAAATCCCAATCCCATATAGATCCATATAGATCCCATATAGATCCCATATAGTCACCTTATTCCCATCTCATCTCCGCATTTCCCATCCCTCTCCGCGCCTTCCGCGAGCGCCTCTCAGAGGACTTGGCGCTGCCAAAGATCTCCAGCCAGCGATCGTTCAGGAACTGCGCCTCGGTGGCGGGATGAGAATTCTGCATCTTTTGGGCGATACTGTAATTCGAAATAGTGAGAAACTTAGTGTCTATATATTTGTAATTAATCATGATTCATCATGATTCATCATGATTCATCATTATTGTTATGAGTTTGATTTAATTTAGTACATATATATTTATTATTGTTATATGTATTATCGATCATTATTGTTATAGTTGAGATAAAATTTATGCATGACTCGGTCCCAGGCCGTGGAGTAGTGGTGGTTGCGCATGGCGATGTGCACCGCCAAGCGTTCATTTGCGTCCTGGCGGTAATTGTTATATTTTCAATATGGGTAATAAGTACTTCTATTCATGGAGAAATAGTGGGATATATATATATATATATAATATAGTGATATATACCCTCTGGTAATTTAATTAATATAGCTATGGGAAATCATCATTTTGACTAGGTAAATCAACTATGTTCAATGGGTAATTTGTCTGTTATTGTTATTGAATATTGATGGGCAATTGAATATTAATATTGAGTCATATAATTGTTATAAAGAAAAAACATGTTCAACATGAAATAGGAACTTCAATGTTCATATCATATATATGGTTAATATCATATGGGTCCTATTCATATGGGTAATCAATATTTATATAGTTCTTATCAAGATGGGGATAATAACTCAAGATGGGCATATAAAATGATATGAGCAAGTTAATAGTCCAGCAAACATGGAGGTTTTACCGTCAAACATACGATTCATCAGGATTCAAATGGGTACCCTCTCGTAAACCCTAACAAAAAACTATGGAACATCACCATTTTCTAGCTGGGAAAATCAACTATTTCGACTGGGCCATGTTCAATAGCCATGTTAAATTACCAGAGGGTATATCCCATTATCATCCCATTCTTCACCATTGTTAACCAATTGTTAAACCATTAAATCACCATTTATAGTCTATGTAACAAATTACCAGGCCGGGTATCTTTGGATTTGCTGATTCCCTCGGCAAACAAACATATTCCCAATGGATCCAACCAATGGTGGATTGACCAATTGGGAACACGATATACATTACCCACGATTTGGGCAAACCCAAGATAGAAAAAGATGGGGCATATAGAAAAAAAATGGGGATAGAATGGCACCCAAATAGGCGGTATAGAATCAGAAAAGATCAGGATATAACCTCCCAAAACTAAAATGATCCAAGTGAAGTGACTGTAAATGCTTAAATTTCACTGGGAAGACTTCCAGGCTTGCCTGGCTCTCTTTACCCTTTGGCAACTCAACATATCTATAGAAAATCGCCGGTTTATAGGTGATTTTCCCATAACAACACGCACACACTATGTTCCATATCTATGTTAGACTACTCGCAGATAAAGTCTTGAAACTTACCACAACGATTCCATCCCGCCCCGTCCTCAGCGTTGATCAAGCTGCCCGCTTTCAGCATCAACTCAATCAGCAGGGTGTGCCTGGTTTCCCAGAAAAGAGACCGTGCTGGTGTGGGGGTTGCTACAGTTATGGCCTGAAGTACCAGTTACAGGAAAAGAGAGGGTATCGACAAAACAATGGCAAAGGGACTGATTGCGGGTACGAAAAATGGGCCAACGTATATCAGCCGATGCTTTAGTAGCCCAGTAGCCCATGCCAAGTACATGGGGTACAATATGCATTTGAAAATTGGGTATCCCCGTGGGAGTTGCTTGGATTCTGGCCCCATCTATAAAAGGTCTTATTATCTGCATTAAGTATATAAATTCATACCATATGGTTATTGAGGTTCTAAGCCAAGTTAGCTAACGTTTTGGGGCTCCATGTGAAATAAAGAAATATCAGGCCATCATTGCAGTCAGTTTCCGTCTAGACCCTTGCAATGGGTCGACGTGATGGTGTGGTAGGTACTGATGCAGTTCAGTAATCCTTCACAATCGCTGCTATCCAAAACAATACAATCAACAACCAAGAAGGAAAAATCCCAGCAATTAGGTTCGCAAAAAATACTGGATTAAGCGAACCATAAACTGGTTGGTGGTAAAACAACCTCTCTGAAAAAATATGAAAAGTCAGTTGGGAAGGATTATCCCATACATGAAATGGAAAATAAAATTCATGTTCCAAACCACCAACCAGATATATTGTTATTAACCATTATTAACCATAGATTAACCATAGAAAAATCTTCCAACCCACCAACCAAAGAAAATATCACAAACTCATCAGCATATCCAGATTACCCGGTTCAACTTGCAGCCACGTCAGCCACGCTGAGCTTCCCTGCCCCAGCTGAGCGGCTAAGTGCAGCGGCAGCATTCCTTCCTTGTGGCTGGATGATGAGGGCTTTTATGTGTTTATTCAAAACATGGCCAATCTTAGATACATTAACCTGACAAACAACGTCTGGTACTACCACATGAATTGGGATGTATTAACCATGCACTTCGAAAAAAAGGGGTGATTATCCCCACCAAAAAGACACTTTGGTCAGGTTAATGCATCCCGATTTAGGTGGTAAAAGACTAAAATGTGCTAAACATAAGAGTATTAAACTGCCCATCCAAGGTTTCCCTTGTCAATGGATTGATAGTTAAACGTTGAAACCAAGACAGCATGGAAATTGAAACCATGAAATATAGATCGGTGAAACCATGTGAAACCGAGAAAAAGATCCGATAAGCCATTTCTGGGAGAATTCTGAGATACCCGGCCTGGTTATGTCAAACATAGCTATTGAAAATGACCATAGAAATAGTGGATTTTCCCATTAAAAATGGTGAATTTTCCATAGTTATGTTAAATTACCAGAGGGTATTGAAAATGGTGGATTACCATCACAATCTTCAGTAAAACCGAGGACATCCGCTTTGGACATTTGAGTTTTACCCTAGAAAAATCGTAAAAATGGTTGGGTTCATTGCCAATCAGCCAGATAGCCTGCAAAAAGTTAAATTATTTGCTGGTGAACGTAGATATTCCCATTAATACCAAAAGACTAAAGGATTAAAGCATCCATGTAAGATTGACCTAGGGTTTATCACCTTTAATGCTATTTGCCTTGATGGCAGCCATCTCTAACCACCTTGACCATCCCTAGTCGTCTCCTCGCCACGTTGATTCAACTCTTCTCGGTGTCGCTCTGGGAATTTGTGCAGCAACTGAAAGACGGGCCTGGCAAAATCCTTCACCGGTGGAAGGAAAACCATGGCAGGAAACCCTTGAGATGGCTTAAAACCCATGGCTTTTCGGGAAACAAACAATCGCTCCTAATATGAAATGTGATGGGAAAACAAGAACATAGGTTTCCGTCTTTTTTTGCCTCAACCAATCCATCGCTGATGTCACAAAATGTGATCAGTGAAAGTGCTTTAGAACCTCAATCTAATTGTCAGATTGCATGGCATACATACCCCAAACGCACACCCATTTCTCAACTTTGGCTGGGTGACACTTTGAACCCTCATCACAAACCAGTTGGGCACGGATCAAGCCGGTTTATGCCTGGCACATACCCCTGTTGAAAAACCTTGGGAATCATGTTCCGTTGCACAGTTAGAACAAAATGTTGTCCAAGCAGTGCAAAGATATACTTGGTAAATGTTTTGAGCTAACGACTTGCACCCGCGACCTCTAGCCGGAACATGCCGGAACATGCAGGAACACATTGAACCCAGAAGAATCGGCGAATTGATCCAAGGTCCAAGATAAACATGGCATGTTCCACACAGGAGTGCCCCATGGGCCTAGAATAAAACCAAAATGATGTCAAGAATCACACCGAAACTGTCCATTGTAGGCAAATACGCCATGAGAGGAGCATTTGGGGAGGTGTTGCTAACCCAAAAAGCACCCAGTGCATACCATTAGACCATTACATCATATTATATCCCATTCATCAACACATGCCCAAAAAAAGAAAAGATAACACCCAATGGTTTTCTGGTTGGTGGTTTCAACCCCTCTGAAAAAAAAAACTATTAGCTCGTCAGTTGGGATGATGAAATTCCCAACTGAATGGAAAGTCATAAAATTCCATGGTTCCAGTCACTACCAACCAGATAATATATATATATATAGTATCATACATTATTGTTTTTATAGTATCATACGCTATTGTTATGTTCCAAAAAAACAACCAGTTACGAAAAAAAAACAACATGATTTCCATCACATCACCATGGTTCCCCATTACCAGGTACCATTTTCCAATGGCTTGCGCATCATTCTCCCAGAATCAATCCCATCGGATTCGCCTATGACCAGCCCTGGCCGCCAGGTGTAGGAAGTTGTCTTTGCCTCGGGCGTTTTTTCATGGCGGATCTTAGATATCCTCCATGTGGCATAGAAAAACTGCTTGGTATAGACTATAGACATGGAAAAAGTATGGTTTCTAAAGGTATATGAAAAATAGCAAAAGTAGGGTTTTAAGATCCACTTAGGGTATTAAATCCACTGGGATATTTAAAAATTGTAGGGTTTGAATATCTGTGTATAGATACCTTTCGGATACTTTTAGCCGATTTTTGTAGTGTAGTAAACCGCAGGAAATACCCTCCGGTAATTTAACATAGCTATTGAAAATTGTAATTTATAGTGGATTTAGCCATTGAAACTTGTGATTTTCCATAGTTCTTTGTATGTTTACCAGAGGGTATCGATTGTTGCTGCTTCTCTTCCATTCAAGTATATACTACACTACTGTAGGAATGTCTACAGCCCCCATGAAATCCCACTAAATCCCATCACATCCCAGTAAAATCCCACGAAAATCCCATATGTTAATGTGGTTAAAACAATAATAAACCACCCATTTGGGAATGATTTATACCACCCATTTATGGTGATTTTGTGGATGGTTTATTATTGTTTTAGTTGTTCAGCCATCCCAAGACTTTCCAGGATCTCCCACTGGTGGGTTTGAATTGCCCAAGGCGATTCTGCACAATCTCCACGTAGCTCCCAGGCCAGGCCTTTTTTGGGGGAGCAAAGGCCGAAAAAAAACATGGAGAAAGAGTGGGATATATGGTTGATGGTTGATGTTTATAATGGTTGATGGTCCAAATTTGGTTGATAATTTGGTTGATATATAATTTTATGGTTGATATATTTGGATATATGTAGTCTGGTTGATGGTTTCAACCCCTCTGAAACATATTAGTCAGATGGGATTATTGTTCCCAATGTATGGAAAAAATGTTCCAAACCACCAACCAGTAGTGATATATACCCTCTGGTAAACATACAAAGAACTATGGAAATCACCATTTCAATGGGTAAATCACTTATTCAACGGGCAATGTTCAATAGCCATGTTAGATTTCCAGAGAGTAACCAGGTTGATATGATTTGGGTGTCTGAAAATATGGGATTCATCCCCCCCAAATGGCAATTGCATTGGGAAAAATGATGATCATCATTCCAATTACCCTCTGGTAAACTAACATAGCTATGGAAAATTACCATTTTTCATGGGTAAATCCACTATTTCTATGACCATTTTCAATAGCTATGCTAGTTTACCAGAGGTAGGAATCCCCACTGTTTTCAAACGTGTTTTTTTTGTGGGTATGAGTCAAGGATGGGGTACGGAACAATCGGACTGAAGGGGTATGACACTTTCCATCTATCGATTCATTGGAGATTCGTGACACTTTCCCGGGACTGAAAACATATGGCACCCCAAAATCCCCTGGTTGAGCATCATCTCTATCTGGTTGGTGGTATACCTACCCCTCTGAAAAATGATGGAGTTCGTCAGTTGGGGTTATTATTTCCAATATATTGAAAAATAATCCAAATGTTCCAAACCAGCAACCAGCCTATATAATTCCCGCTATATTCATTCTTGGTTAAATCCCTATCTGGATAGCAAAGCATCCAATGTGCTTGTGCTCAATTTAGGTGAGCTGTGCCAAAAAAAGTGACTGTTGCCAGGCGTCTTGATGATTTCTACCAGGGTGCCATGTCATTTCAGTTTGTTTTCCAGTGGTTGGAAAGTACTACCATCCTGACTGAAATAGATATAGATACAGAATCACATCAGACCAAAGGCTGAAGGTGTACCAAACAACGGAATTCGGGCACAGTGCTTCAAACCAGATCAAATTGTTTGCGTTGGATGTGCAACGAATGATGGCACTCCTGCCCCACTGTTCCAATTTCAACCATGAAAGGAATGCCATGGCTGCTGTACTTTGGAATGTCTACAGCCCCCATTAAATCCCATTAAATCCCATCACATCCCAGTAAAATCCCATATGTTCAGCCATCTGGCAATTCAACCCAGGTTGTGGTCATGAAAATCCGGAGCCAATTCCTGGCAGTCCCTGCGTGGTGGCGCCTCTCCCAACATTTCCAGCATCTGTTGCCAGTGTTCTTCGGTCCTACCGCAGCAATGACTAAACACACAACACGGTCCCACACTGGTTTCGCTGGGAGGGTGGAACACTGAAGAACCTTTACCACCCAAAAAAAAGGTGAATCCAAAAAGGTGCATTCAAAATTTCATCCACCGGTTGTATGCAAGTGTAGACTGAACATGGCTGAACAAACACAGCCTGGCGTACGTTGAAATTAGTCGTGATGATGATGGATGTTGAATGGGACATCTTAGACCAACAAACGACCTATCATGGAAATCTAACTAGACATAATCTGGTTGGTGGTATACCTACCCCTCTCAAACATATTATTAGTCAGTTGGGATTCTTCTTCCCAATATATGGAAAAATAATCCAAATGTTCCAAACCACAAACCAGTAATGATGCACTCATCATCAACCTTGAGATCCAGGAACTGCCAAGAAAAACACAAGGCATGACCCTGCTGATCTTGGAACCCCTGGAGGGGATTTTGGCCCCAACTCATCCACGAAAAATGGATGACCATGACGACGAGTATGAAAACCCATGGTGACGACTGGGGATCCCTCATTTTGGGGAAACCACCATCTGTAGCAAATGGAAATCTATGACCCAATCAATGGTGGTATCTTCCAAGGAAACCACCATGTAATCCCCCATGTATAGCAATGGACATTTTGCAATCTATGGTAATTTATAGTATCTATATTCTTCCATCAATGCTAGTTATCTAATGTATCTATAGCAAACAATGGATATCTATTACCCAATCTCGAGCTTGACCCACCAACGTAGAGGCGTTTTTTCGGATACCGCTGAGACTCCCAACAGCAAAGCTTTCAAGTCCGGCAAACCCTGGGTCAAGGCGCAACGCTGATGGAATCGTATGCTTCAAATGCTATAATCAATACATGATAGTACCGTCTTTGTGGAGGCTGAGACACTATTATCTTGAATTAATATAATGTGAAAACCCATGGTGTTTTTGTTTTCCTGTTTTGACCCAGAACCGGAACCTTTCTCGACTCTATTCCATACAATCCATCCAAACATTGCTCATGCTGAGGTAAAAACCCCTGTTAGTTGATGATTAATTCGGGGATTATACAAACATACTAACCAATATATTGGTGATATAATCAGGATCCAGAAGCCAAGTCCAACAAACAATTGATGATCGAAGCAATGTATTTCGGTTCTATGATTCTGGTAGCTACATCAATAACCCGGACTAGATGGAACTGATACTCTGAATCTGCTCCTAGACTGCTATTGTCATAGATATGATCACAAAAAACAATTGAGAATTGGATAATTCAAAGAATAGAATTGTGAATAATATCTGGATATTATAATTAATGGATAGTGTCAATTATATTCTGAATTAGTATAATAGAATTGGATATGACCAAATCTAGAGATGTGTTGATTGATGTTGATTGTCCATCACGATTGACGGGCCAACTTCAAGTCGACCAAAGAGGATGCAGTCAATACCCCAGATATCCCCAGATCCTCTTACCACGCTTTGGACTATGTACCCTCTGGAAATTCAACACAGCTATTGAAAATCAACATGTCTAATAGGTAAACCATCTATAAATGATAAAATGGACCATGTTCAATAGCTATGCTAAATAACCAGAGGATATCTACCCTGGTAACCTCACCTTCCGGCGTTTCCCCTTGAACATTCTGCGGACCCAATTCTTGGATCATTCTTCCAAGATGAAACCAAGCGTGACCACTTTTTTGTTGCTTCAATCTACAGGTTCACTCAATGGATCCCAAGTTTCTCCTTGCTCCCCCATTTGTTGTGATTGCAAGTAACTATAGCAACATGAAAAAAAACATGTTCATTTCACCAGCATAAATACAGTATATATTTGTAATTAACATATGGTTGGGGTTTTAAGATGATCCCATATAGTACGGAAAAATAAAAATCATGTTTGAAACCACCAACAAGGATTAACTATAATCTCATTAGAAATCCCATTAGAAATCCACCATTTTCCTTGGGATCAATGTTTGTTTTCCATGTATTTTCCATATATGTTCCATAAACCATAGATATCCCATATATTTTCCCTATATGTTCCATAAACCATAGATATCCCACATATTTTCCATATATATATATATGATATATATTTATAATTAACATATTTTGTGTGACTGGATCCCAGGTTTCGTGGTGAAACCTCCATGACCCGTTTCCCGGAAAAAAAGGGGCACCTCCGCTGCAGCACCTTCCGCGGCAATGCAGGAGGCGGCGAAGAAATTTTGGAAGCCCTGGCAACGCCAGGCGACTGGCGGCAACCGTGGAGTCAGGGGCACCAAGTTGGAAGTTGGAAGACCTACAGACTGCAGTTATGGCCATTTATAAGTTATAAGTACTAACAAAAGCCCATTTATAGAATGTATAATCCCATAGAAATAACCAGTTATAACTGGTAGCCATGGCCATAACTGTGGTTTCACCTGGAAGCAGCAATTCAAATGGCTTTCTGGTTGGTGGTTTTATATAACCATCTGGAAAAAATGTGACAAAGGCAATGGGGTTGGGATGACATCCCTTTTTTATTATGGAAAATAAACAATGTTTGAAACCACCAACCAGCTTTTGAATGAAGTTAATGAAGTTAATGAAGTTGGAAAACAATGAAAAAAACGGATTGGAGGCACCAATAAGTTGGGATTTTTCCAGCGACTAGCCAAGGTAGACCCTTGGAAATCCGGAAGCACACCAAACCCAAACTCACATTCCAATTGAGCAGTGATTCTTGATTTGTATGCAAACGGTCACTTTTAACATCTTAGCATATCTCATGCGTCCACCATTGTTGGTTGTTGCCACCCCACTTGTAGATACGTTTCCGAAACAACAATTTTCTGAATAATTTCTCAATATGTGTGTGGGTATCCAAACATTTGTGGTTGTAATGTGGTTCGAGTCAAATATAGGTTGTCTCATCTTTTGAAAACCCCAGCCCCCAATCATATGCCCGAAAGTCTACAAGATCTACAAATCTACAAGATAAACAGCAAAACAAGTACTATATGTCTAAGCATATATTACCATCTGTCCCTGAGGCCTATTAACTATGTATATACATATATAGATGTATAAATATATCATGATATATCTACCAAAAACATAATTTTTTGTTACCATAGTCACATAGCCACAGCAACTCAGCCAAGTACCACGGCACCCACGCGCTAGGCCTTCACCAGGAAGCGCAGCTCTTCTTTCGGCCCCGCTTCACCCGTCATGCGCAGAAACATGGCGTGGCCTGGTGAAGCGGCACGGGGATGGGGGGCTGGGTTAAGGATGGTTTATGTGGCCTTACATCGCATTAGGTAGGTTTGTCTTTGTTTTAAACATTAAACTATCTATCTATCTATCTATCTATCTTTCTACCTGTATATATATATAACATATTATATATACATACCTAGTTGTACCTTGTGAATGGGTTTATTGATAGTCAAAGAGTAGATGATTTGATACCAACAGAACAACTACCTCTTTTCTTGGGTCCATGGTTGACCGAATAACTTGACCCATCTCCATATGTAGAGCTTTTCTTAGTCTCCAGCGCCCATAGCGGTGCTGAGTAGGGATTCTCATCATCAATTTCTAGAAGAATATTTGACTGGTTGGTGGTTTGAACCCCTCTGAAAAATATTAGCCAGTTGGGATCATTGTTCCCTATATATGGGAAAAACATGTTCCAAATCACAAACCAGTTGAGATAATAAAAAAAATGGAAATAGTAAAACATCATCAAAGATCCACGATTGGTATCTACTGACTCAATGACTTCATTCTCCATATAATTCACCAACCTGAAATGTCGGGTAAATTTGAGCTGGTTTCGTGCTACAGTAACCATCATCTATGGCAAAACTTCAGCCAGATCAGCCACAACCACCCCATGAAGCGCAAAACTCTGCATGAAATTCAATTATCTCAAGCCATCTTTACACTATTTTATAATATACCCTCTGGTAAACGTTTACATAACTATGGAAAATCTCCATTTTGAATGGGTAAAGCAACTATATCTATGGCCATTTTCAATAACTATGTCACAAATTACCAGAGGGTATATCATATATCCCATGATCATCCCATTCTTCACCATTGTTAACCCATTGTTAAACCATTAAATCACAATTTATAGTATATGTAACAAATTACCAGACTACCAGAGGGTATGTCATAATTCATAATCGCCGTATTAATCCATCTGCCCAAAAATCTATGGTTACAGCCGTGTGGTAAACCCAAGAAACCTCCAATTGGGATGGCTATGTGCAATCGCTGGTAAGCCATGGGAATAGTGACATATAGTGACTATGGCATTGGGTTTACCGCATTTAATCCCATATATTCCCATATGCTCCATGTATGGTATATTTACCTACATTTGCCCAAACAAAATCACCCAGTCATGTAGGTAAATATACCAGCACCATAGAGCATATGGGAATAGTTCATAATTGTTTTTTATAATGGTGAATATAATGGTTGATAGTTGATAATAGTTAATAATAGTCTATTAGTGGTTGATATGTGGTTAATCATTTAATATACATTCATAACATCAATCAGAAATATTGACAAGATCGATTTTATACAAAGCGAAATCATCGAACAATTCATGGGTCCCATTAAACTCCCTAAAAATCCCGACAGAATTCCCATGAATTCTCCATGAATTCTCATTTAATCCCCATTGATTCCCTTGAAATCCCCATGAACTCCCCTTAAATCCCCATGAAATCCTCATGAAATCATATCTGGTTGGTGGTTTTAAACATCTTGAAAAATATTCATCATTAGTCAATGGGAAGGATTATCCCATATATTATGGAAAATAAAATTCATGTTTGAAACCACCAACCGGATATTCTCTCCATCATAGTCCCATGAAACCAGAGGGCCGAACCCATCCAGTCTCCATCCCACCCCCTTCCACCGTGAACCCGGTCCTGCCGAGACGGCGGTCTTCAAGGCGGTCCATACCTCCGTGAGTTCGGGTTTCAACATGCCATCCACCTGCGCAGCGGTGGCAGGTAAGGCCAGGGCCGGGGGACCGTTGTTTGAAGCGGAAAAACGTCTCGGAAAGTGGAAAACATATATGGAAAATGGATGAAAATGGGCTTAGAATATCTTAGAATGAGAACAAATCTGGGTAAATGGGCATTGACTCAGAAAAGAAGATGGGAACAGAGCCAAAGAAAGGGGGGTTCATTGAACGGAAGTTTTCTGATCTGCAATCTGTGAGTCAAGCCACCAGGCCCCTATATCCCATGACATTGCCCAGTGGGCCGAAACCAGACCGTCCTTCCACTGAACTGGATCCGTTCTGTCTGAACCAGGTTGATGGGATTCTCCCCATGGTGGCGCCGAAATCAGCCCTGGAACTGGAAGACCCACATGTTTCAGGCATAACTTCCTTGCATCCTGAGATATGAAGGAAAATATATCCCAAATTTGTCCAACAATTATGTTCTTCTGTTTGTTAGCCATGTTTTTTTAAAATCCCATGGAATTTCCCCTTCCCAAAGTTGCTCGAGGCCATGCGACCAGCCTCTTCTACCCTGATCTCAAAGCGTCGGCTGATTTGCATGGCCTCGGAATGGCAAGACGACTTGGCCATCTGTTTTGGCGGTACAATAGACACCGCAAAATCTGAAAAGAGGAGGTTTTAATCTGGGTGACTTACTCTCAAGTTATGGCCATTTAATAAACTGGGGAAAGTGAAGTACTCCGTTTTCAGTGCATCCCAGTGAGAAAGTTGTTCAAACTGAGGATATTCAAATAGGTAACTGGTTGATATACTATGGATATGTTTATAACCACTTAACAACTAGGATGCAACTCCAAGTAAATGTGGGTTTGTCCTGAAGTATGATATCAATGATATCCCTAAATCCAATGGTTAATCAGCACGTTCCCAATCTATAAATGGCTATTTGGGTAAACCTATATCTCTCTGAAAGTCAAGTCACAAAGTGCCTTGGTTCGTCCCCTTCTGAGCTGCAGACCATGGCCATCTTCTGTAAGATCTGTTTGGACTGTTCGACTCGTTCCTGCGCCAAGTCATGGCCATCCCACTGTGGTTTCATGAATCCCAAGACTTGGTAGTGGAAGGAATATACAAATGCCGAAAATCCCACATACATATGATATGTATATAACTGTATAAATATGACATATTGTTTATTTCATGAAACCCATTTAAGTGATTTTAAGTGGACACCTAATATAACCCTGCTAAGTTCCAAGTTTAACGAAAAATCATTGCATCCTTCTTCCCATGGGTTTTCGCCATTGCTGTTACCATTGTGGTCCCAACTATTTCCTTGCATTCAGATACTACTTCCCAGGTAAAATCACAAGTTATGATTGATGGAACTACCATTTATATATATATATATATCCATATAACATATGTTGGTGGTTTAAGCACATTTTTGGTCTTGCATCCTCACTGTTACCAAAAATTAAACCCAATGCTAACTGGCTTACACCATTCAAATTTTGTGGTTGCCCTCTGGTGACCTCGTTTGGCCGCCTGCAATGTCCCCATTTGTAGATATTTGGCACAATAAAGACATTTTTTTGGAAATAATCTTGTTGTATCATCACAAACATGATGTGAAATACATGTTTTGAATCGTTTCAAACCCAAAAACATGATTTACTAAATTGTTTCGCAAAAATTACTTTACCTCGTGTGATCCCCACCATGACATTTATAGATTTTCTTACTGGCAAATCTTCTGGCATTCTATCTGACATATCTTCTGGCATTCTATCTGGCATATCTTCTGGCATTTTCTTGTGGCATTCTAT
>Ga0126342_10009339_pt1 | contig 17581 bp, 19 predicted proteins | sample Cyp1metagenome_FD_92528 | JGI IMG/M metagenome (GOLD analysis project Ga0126342, IMG submission 92528) | Coral microbial communities from Lord Howe Island, Old Settlement Bay, Australia - Cyphastrea 1 metagenome | ecosystem: Host-associated > Invertebrates > Cnidaria > Coral ... | reverse complement strand
GCCTTGCCAAGTGGCTCTTTCTTCTGGGATGCGGGAACATCCTGCACAGCAGGATTTCTATGAGCGCTGACAGCAACAAAGGACACAAGAACAAGCGCAACCCACGGCAAATCACTGACAAATCACAACAGTTGCTGCAAACAAGTAGATTGATGATAGCTGCTCAACATGATGGCAGCGCGTTGCGGCAAACACGGATTTTTACCTTACTGTTTGAAAAATCAAAGGTCAACATCTTGCGGTTCCAAAGAATCCGTGCATGCAAAACAAAGTCGCGACGAGTGAGCCCAACATCTGATCGCTGCAGAATCAGCTCCAGATGATTTTTCACATGTATTGTTTCATATGTGAATTCGGTCGCTCAATGCCGGCATAAAGCATGCCTCCGTCCTTTTCGCGGAAATTCGCGGAATATTAGCAGCAAACTGCATCCCAACTTCAATTAACTGTGTTGTGTTTATACGCTGCAGTGTCTCAAGAATCCCTTGACAAAATGCAGAAAGACTTCTTCAAGGTTGTGCCGCAAGACCACGATACTTCAAACAGCCACGCTTGTCACAGTGTCATAATTTTTGGAATCCAAACTCAATGATAAGCTGGCCGCGAGCGTAGGTACTTCTCCACAAAATCTAATCACTTCCCAAGTCAGAATGCAACAAACTTAGTGATTGCCACTAAAAATATACTAAAACGATAAACAATCATAAACATACTATCTCTTACTTCGAAGTTGTATCCGTGCTTTGAATGCTTGGCGATAAACCCCCCCGGCCTGATCAGGTGGTTCTTGCCGTGCCTGGGCATCCTGACATGGTCAGAAGCGGATTCGGAGCCAATACTTTCTGAATCGCAGATAGTTCCTGAATCGGTTTTGGATCATCCTGACATGGCAATCATACAACGCATGAATCGCACAATCCGTACTGCATTTGTCGCCAAATGTCGCCAAGACCTTGTTATTGATCGCGCTACTGGTAAGAGTAGCCACTGGAATTATGCACCTTGTAGCATGTCTGCACCTTGAAACACATAGTGCACTCAATATATTTGAAAGGCAAGACATTGTAATTTAAGAGCCGTGTTTTTGCCCCCGGGATCGCTTTAGCGGGCCAAACAAGTTTGGAGTGGTAGATGATTTATTTTTGGCTGGTGTCGGGTGTTGGGTGGTGTTAGGATGGACTTCCACTTCAGCTGTACACTTGACGCTACACCATAGATCGTGTAGTGTGATGTGATGGCATGTTAATGCGAAATCATGCGAAGGGGCAGTTTTTGCTCTGCCATGAAGGGGGGTGGGGTTGCGGGTAAGCTCCTCATCTGCTGCTAAGACATGTGATGAGCAGAACAAAGACTTGATCTCTAACATCTCTAACTAATAAGTCGTCATAGCAATCGACAAGGCAATACTCACAACGTATAAATAAGTAAATAATAGATAATAATAGTAAATAAATAAATGCGTATAAATACGTATATACACTGCAATATACAGTAAAGTCTTTAAGTCAATTGCTAGGTGTTGCCGGTGAGCATGATGCGGTAGCGACTCAAAGAGGAAGTGCAATCCTTCGCTTCCCAATTCAGCAAATTCATCATCAAAACCTGCTACAGTAAGCTGTCTGGAGAAGAGCGCCATTCCCAGCATGAAACGACTGCATGTTCTGATGTACAAACGTCCAATAATGTCAATCATCTGGTCACAATGCAGCTGTTGCGCCATTCTAGCTTGGAGCCATCATCAATTGCTCAGCACCCTATGTTTGCAAGAGTACTGTGCAAAAGGTTGGTACGATGGAAAGGGTATACTTGGCCCTTGTGAACGTGCTGCTGCCGCCAGAGAATCAACCTTTGGCTACCAGCGCACTTTGTTTGCAATACCCTGCAAAGATACGCAAAATGCAAGTGCTCACATACAGTAGCTTGCCTTTGGAACAGCAGAGCTGTGGCAGGAAGTCTTGCTTTCCCCATGCTAATATTTTGCAAAGAGCTTCTTGCGCAAAAACAATGGTTTTGCATGACATCTTGCAACTTTTCAGGTACTACCAGGTACGAGTAAGACTTAACTTCTCGGTGTGCAGCCAGTATCAAAAGAAAAGCAATCAATGTGTCGTGGCAGCCTTGCCTCTGCAAGAATCTGTCTGATATCATCTCGGCTCAGCCGGACAACTGGGGAACCTGGCTTCAAGATCAAAGCAAAACGGTCAAGACTTGGTCAATTTGTCAATGGTGTGCCTTTAGAATCGGCCTTGTGCGCTCATCCAGGTATCAGCTTTCTACAGTTTGAAGGCAGAGTTGAACTATGTTGAACTTATCGATGGGTTGAATTTGAAGGCCTTTGCGACATACAAAATCGCATCTGCAAATCGAACCTAGCAAACAGGACTGAGAGCCGCACCAGCCGTAGTCAATCGAACCTAGCTCAGAAATCGGTCGTGACAAAATAGCTCAGTTATGCTCAGTAGACTTATGACATCAATATGCCAATGAGATCCAATGAGCAAGATGAGCAAGGGCCCGTGCCTTCAAGCGATAGTATTCGTAATCGTTCAACTCCATTGGCACCTGGCTTTGTTCAGTCGCTTCACTTGGCCCAATCTATCAGCTGAGGTTTACATCACTCCGAGAGGCCTGGAATGCCGAGGAAGCCGAGGACCTGCGGTGCCAATCATTGCATCATTTGTATTTGTTGCCAACGTTCTTCATCTTCACAAATCTTCATAGATTGGCAAAACGTGTCATAGAAATCTCATGAAATTTGCAAATTTTCATATTCAAATTATTTCGAAATTTGCAAAGCGCCCTGGCCTGGCGTAGAAGCTTCTGTAGAAGTTCGCAATGCCATGCGTATAGCACTTCTGCAGCGCGATTACAAGACCAAGACGTATCAAGACGTATCAATATGTAGCAAGATGTAGCAAGCAGGTTCAGCGAGCCATTGATTTTATCATATTTTATCTGTTGATATCTGTTGCATGGGTTTGTTGACCCTGACGGAACAGACTGTGGTGCCTCCAAGAGATCCAGGTTGTAACGACCCAATTGTTCTGGTGGATGTAATGGTTTCGCCCTATCAAAGAAACACGCCAAACACGTACGTTTGAGAAGGGACAACAACAGCGTTTGAAACAAATGCAATCAAAAGCTGCAGAAGGAAACCAGCTTCAGTGCACACTTGCAAGAGACGATGGATGTCACTGGAATCTTTGGCAACAAGATGGCATGTTATTGTGCTAAGTTGCAAGCTTTGTCAGTTCAGTCAGTGCAAGGTCAGAGCGGTACCAACCATAAAAAGTAACAGCAAGTACAACCTTGGCAGTGTTCTTGCTTGGAATCCCAGTCTGTGACAGCACCAGCCGGCAGGGTCATTAGGTGGATTCAAGCGACTTCAACAAATGCACGTAGCCACATAAGCAACATTACCAATCAGCTTCCTGCCGGAAGCCCGGAAAGTTTATCATACCAATTACCTACTTTTGCAAATTCATATAGTTTCATACAGCTTTCATACAGCTTTCTCTGAAAATTGTGAGTTGCGATGATCTCAAACACTCGGGATGCGACAGCAGCAGGCAAAGCAGCCACCAAGGAGGCGAGCATTCCTGTGTCTGGCTCGTGACATCTCGTGACCAATCCCGTCTCTTGGCTTCGTGCAAGATCAATCCGTAGCAAAGGCTGCCACCAGTGATCACAGCACTTGCACCGCCACATCCCAAATGACGGGCCTAAGTGAAGTGTAGAGCAGGAGATCATTTTGCGCCTAAAAATGATACAAGAGGATTAAAGTGTGTAATACGAGTAATGTATAAACTACTAAATATATCTAACTATATCATACTAACGATCTAGTAAGAGTCAAACTGGTGCTGTACATTTGTGCCATTTATCTCTGCCACTTCGTTGTAAGCTGCAAGCCCACGAAGCGCAAACCACTCCAAGAAGTGCGGCTTCCTGCAAGATTCATACGGTGATCCCAACAAATGTTTTGCATCTCAGGACAATTTGATCCATATCATGATAATTTCGTATGTGGATTCCGCTCATTCCGCTTGGGCATGCACCAGCAGCGAAGCCCATGCCCAAAAACCTTGCGGCAAAGCGATGCAAGATACTTCAGGGTATGGGGATGTATAGTAGAGTACCCATCTGATCTTGCAGTCTTGAATCACTTGGATGGCTCGTCGTCATCGCTCGCTGGCCTGCACCCTTGTTAAGCTGGGCTGCCTTGCCACGCTGGCAACAGGCCACAGTCGACATCCTGCACTGCACATCCTTTGTGTTTACACTGCCTCTGGAGAGCTCAGGTTGTGGGGATCGACTGAAACTCGTCCTGAGCCATGGAAATACAAGGCAGGGCTTTCCACAGCTTTCGAGATCACAGTACAGTAGTTTTTCAAATTTTGAGCATGTTCTCATCACATGTGGTCACCTTGTGTCACCTTGTCACCTTTGTCTTTCAAACACATCTCAGCCTGACAAGCTCTCTCAGCTAGCAACGGAGCTCATCTAAAGCTGCAAGAACCGGAAGAAGCCGACCCAGCCGCCAAAGTGTAGATCTATGCAGCGGTGCTGAGTCACCGTGATTCCGAGGTTTGAGTGAAAACGGATAGGTGTGCCTGTATGACAATTCTATGTACAAGTACTTGGTGTAGATTCAGACAAACAGACAGAAGTCCAAACAAAAACTTCCTTCAGAAACTACCAACTTCACTACTATGCCAACACCCTTCAGCTCGTGTGGCAAGCATGGACGCAGCCCTTTCCTTGCCCGGTGGGGAATTTCCTGATCCTTGCCCAGAGTGTGAGACGCTTCAAAGCGCTGCGCTGGTAAAACTGCAGCCTAACTAGCTGCATCTTGCTGAAGGAGTGAAAAACATGAAACAGACAGACGTTTTTTGCTGGATAGTTGAGTGATGTTGAGTGATACAGTACGGATATGTATGGATACCGGTAGTACCGCACAAGGCGGTGGCGGAAGTTTCAAAAATAGGAAACCTATAGGAGAGGTTGGTTGTTGTGAATCACGGATGGCAGAGCGAAGCCACTGATGGATCGAAAGGTGATTGAGGTCTCCTCCCTCTCTCTCTCTCTCTCACACTCATCTGTCTATCTAGCTAGCTAGCTAGCTAGCTATCTATCTATATATCTATCCATCCATCTGTCTATCTACTAGTATCTATCTGTCCGTCCGTCCATCCATCCATACATCCATCTATTCTATCTATCTATCTATCTATCTATCTAGCTATCTAGCTAGCTAGCTATCTATCCATCTATCTATCTATCTAGCTAGCTATCTATCTACCTATCTATCCATCCATCCATCCATCTATCTATCTATCTCATCTGTCTATCTAACTATGTACCTATCTATCTACCTAGCTATCTATCTATCTATCTATCTACCTATCTATCTATCTATCTGTCTATCTAGCTATCTATCTACCTATCTACGTATCTATCTATCTATCTATCTATCTGTCGATCGATCCATCCATCCATCCATCCATCTATCTCATCTGTCCATCTAACTATGTATCTATCTATCTACCTATCTATCTCTCTGTCTGTCTATCTATCTACCTGTCTATTTGCAAGCTTGAAAACGAAGCAATTCTGCGAGATGTCTTCATTTTTCCAAGTTGACAACATCAAAAAGGAAGCAATTCTGCGAGACTTCCTTCATTTTCGGGCTTAACAACGTCAAAAACGAACAATTCTGCGAGACTTCCTCAATTTTTGAACTTAACAACGTCAAAAACGAAGCAATTCTGCGAGACTTCTTCATTTTTCACACTTGACAGCATCAAAAACGAAGTAGTTCTGCGAGGCTTCCTTCAAAAATGGAAAGTTGCCTGCAGCGCTGACGGCCTCGTACCAATGCGTTTTGCGATTTTTCCAGTCCACCTGTCGAAAGTACTGCGCATGCCACGAAAAAGTGCCAGGTCATACGAAGTGCTGTGCCTGTCACGCGAAATCATCTCAGCAAACCTGAAGATCTGATGCTCCAAAAGTCAACCCCTCTCAGGAAATCAGCGCCCTGACCGCCTAACAGCTCCGATGAAAATGTCTCTTGTACTGCGCCTGCCACGGAAAATGCATCTTTGCAGATCCTCTTCAAGTGTCCCACGCCTGCCATCGTTTTTGGCAATGCTACAAAACCCTCACGTTTTTGCTCACTTTTGAGAAGGTGCACAATCCCTTGCGCCTGCCACGCGAAAGGAGCTCTGAACATCCACAAGTGGTCCGTACGTGGTGTGCTTTGTACATTTTGACTTTCGCGCCACAACGGCGTGCAGTTTTTCGACATCGCAACTTCTAAAAGTGCTCCGAAGCTGAAGTGTTTTGTACATTTTGACTTCGAAATGTGCTTCGGGCCAGAACGGCGTGCACTTTTCGACATCTCAACTTCCAAAAGTGGTCCCACCCTGGTGTGTTTTGTATATTTTGACATATTTTGACTTGGAAATGTACTTCGCGCCACAACGGCGTGCACTTTTTCATCTCTCATCTGGCCAGATGGCTCCGCACCCGCCGCTTTAGCGAGCCTACTTTTCGACCCTCCGGAGCCACAAAACATTGGAAAAACACAGTGTTTCGCGACTTTCCTACCTTTTCGCGCATCTGCATCTTCTTTCTGACTCTTTCTCTTCTCTGATCTGCTCTCTTCTACTCTTCTCTTCTCTCTGCCTCTGCCCATCTCTGCTTTTCATCTGTCCATATTGTCGGAAATTTGACTTCTAAACTTCCTTCGATTATGGATACAAAGATATGCAGAGTACATAGCTTCAGACGGCTTCAGAGTGAGTTGATCTGCCATCGGCCCATCGTCGACCCAGGCGGCCTGTCAACGTCACAGCGCCTGCTTCTCTTCGAGTTGACTTCATCATTGATTTTCCAAATAGAAGCTACTGTAAATATGTTTATAGAAGCTAAATATGTTTCTTTTTAAAGAGTTCTAAAGATATACATTAAATTAAACTGCATTCATTCATTAATATACATTCATAGATATTCATAGCAATTAAATGTAATTATCTAATAGTTGTCCATAGTCGTGCTGTACAGTATAGCATCGCAGCATGCTGCTGCAGAGACGGCTGGTCATCTTTTTCCATCACAAATTCGTAGGCTTTATGGCTTGCGTAGAAAAAGGTGGTGGAGCAATAGACTGTGGCACCCGAAGAAGTGTGACCTGCGGCGGAATAGCAACTACTTTCCATTGTTTTCCACCCAACTCAGTCACCATAATCACCCTGTGATTGAACTAGGGAATCATGACGAATCACGATTATTAAGCAACCATTTCAGCTTCACACAGCGCACAGAATGCCCACTGTCAAACTCACAACACAGTCGCCTCCACCTGGATGCCTTCTTCCTTGGCGACACAAAACAAGGTACAGGTAGGACCACGTAGGGCACCAAAGGCGCGGGCAATGGGGCTGCAAGTGATTGCCACACGTTGCATCTGAGTCACTGCTTTCTCCAGAATTGAAATGTCAGGATCCTACAGATTTCCAGAATTTTCCAGACATGCTGTCAGAATCTGTCAGATGCAAAGTGCGAAATCCAACCGAACTGAAGGCCCGGCACCACCGTTTTCATTACTTTCTGGCTCTTGAAACATGACTCCTCTCCGTTGATTTTCAGGAGCAGATCGTTAACTCGCAAGGACACATCAGGATGTTCTAGGTTGTGCTGTGCAATCGATCCTAGACACGGAAAGGATGAGCTGCTTGAACTGCAGGTTTGTGGGTTTACGGTGTCGAAAAAACAATCGATTGTGTCGAAAACTTCTACACTGCTGATTGAATCTAAATGTTGCGACATTGCGTCTAACCCGACAAACTCAAAGGTTAGCTGAGCATGTTTGCAAAACGATATGAAATACAACCATATTGATGGGATTTTCTTTGGATTGTTTATCTAATAAATCCAGGAGTGAAGCCTTCGTCTACACCCTTCCATTGACGCACGGCAATATTTGATGGGCTATGCATTTTTTGGACCTCATTCCATTTCTTTTGGACCTGGACCTGGCCCTGCTCCACGGAGTGCAACGCCCCTCTCCTTGTGACACATGGAGTTTCCCGCCTTCCCATTCTCAACTCTTCTTGATTTCTACTTTTCACACCTCTTCCGGCCTTTCTCAGTTACGGAGGGGCTTAACTTGGTGTCAACCTGGGTCTTGGGGGCACCTTACAACAATTCTTTTGGCACATTCGTTTTCCCGCCTCTGCCCCACAACAATTTCCTGCATTCATTTGGCTTCATGTCTGGTTACCCGGTGCCCCTCAACAACTTCCTGCATTCATCTTGTTTCAATATCTAAAGCTCCCCCCTACGTGTGCCTCTCAACAGATATCAACAGCTTCCTGCACTCATGCGGTTTCAATATATGAGCTCTTCCTCTCGTCTCTCCACAACTTCTTGCATGCATCGTCATTTGGGTTCAATGTCTAGGCTTCACCCCTCATCTCTCCACAACTTCTTGCGCTCATCTGGTTTCAATATCTAACTTTCCCTTTCCCCCCAATGTGCTTCTCAACTTCCTGCATCCATTTGGTTTCATATGTAGCCTTCCCCCTGGCCCCCCCACAACTTCGTGCATTCATCTTGTTCCAATATCTAAAGCTCACCCCTACGTGTGCCTTTGAACAGCTTTGTGCACTCATGCGGTTTGAATATACAAGCTCTTTCTCTCGTCTCTCCACAGCTTCTTGCATGCATCGTCATTTGGGTTCAATGTCTAGGCTTCACCTCGCATCTCTCAACAACTTCTTGCGCTCATCTTGTTTCAATATCTAACTTTCCCTTCCCCCAATGTGCTTCTCAACTTCCTGCATCCATTTGGTTTCATATGTAGGCTTCCCCCCGTTGGCTTCTCCACAACTTCTTGCGTTTATGTTGTTTCAATATCCGATTTTCCCCTGCACCCCTGTGCCTCTCAGCAACTTCCTGCATTCATGTGGTTTCAATACCTCGGCTTCCCCTGTCTCTGAACAACTTCTTCCGCTCATCTGGTTTCAATATCTAACTTCCCCCCCCCATGTGCCTCTCATCCTGCATTCATTGGGTTTCAAAATCTATACTCTCCAGGAAATGCAGCGCCCCTCTCCTTGTGACACATTGGGTTCCCCACCTCCTTCCTATTCTGCTCGTTCCTCTCTTCTAGGGGCTCAGCTTGGTGCCGACCAGGGTGAAAGCACCCCCACTTAGGTATTCATCTGGTTTCAATATCTAAACTTCCGCCCTTTGTGCCTCTCAGCAACTTCCTGCGTTCATTCTCTTGGTCTCAAGATTTCCCCTTTGGCCCTTTAACAACTTTTTGCATGCATCTTCATGTGGTTTGCATGTCTCAGCTTCCCCCCCTGTCTCTCAACAACTCCTTGCGCTCATCTGGCTTCAATATCTAACTTCCCCCGCATGTGCCTCTCATCAAATTCCAGAACTTCCTGCATCATTGAGTTTCAATATCTATACTTCTCCCCTAGCCTCCGCACAACTTCTTGCGTTCATCTTGTTTCAATATCTAAACTTCCTCCCCGGTGCCCCTCAGCAACTTCCTGCATTCATCTTGTTCCAATATCTAACCTTCCTCCCCGGTGCCCCTTGGCAACTTCTTGCATTCATGTGGTTTCAATATCTAAGCTTCCCCCCTCGTCTCAGCAACTTCTTGCGCTCTTCTTGCTTCGACGATGTCTAACTTCCCCCTCCCACCTGCCTGTCTCTCACCAATTCTCTGCGCTCATCTGGTTTCAATATCTAACTTCCCCCCCATGTACCTCTCATCAAATTCCTGAACTTCGTGCATCATTGAGTTTCAATATCTTTGCTTGCCCCCTAGCCTCACCACAACTTCTTGCGTTCATCTTGTTTCAGTATCTAAACTTCCTCCCCGGTGCCCCTCAACAACTTCCTGCATTCATCTTGTTTCAATATCTAACCTTCCTCCCCGGTGCCCCTCGGCAACTTCCCGCATTCATGTGGTTTCAATATCTAAGCTTCCCCCCTCGTCTCAGCAACTTCTTGCGCTCGTCTTGCTTCGACGATGTCTAACTTCCCCCCTCCCACCTGCCTGTCTCTCACCAATTCTCTGCGGTCATCTGGCTTCAATACCTACATGTTCCACCTTTTCTTTCAACATCTTCTTGCATGCATCTTGCCTCTAAATCTAATTCCCCCCGCCCTGTGCCCCTGAGCATCTTCGTATCTTCATGTAGTTTCAATGTAGGCTTCACCTCGCATCTCTCAACAACTTCTTGCGATCATCTGGTTTCAATTTCTAACTTTCCCTTCCCTCCAATGTGCTTCTCAACTTCCTGCATCCATTTGGTTTCATATGTAGGCTTCCCCCCGTTGGCTTCTCCACAACTTCTTGCGTTTATGTTGTTTCAATATCCGAATTTCCCCTGCAACAACTTCTTGTACGCATCTTGTCGCACTATCTAAATTCCCCCGACCCTGTGACAGGTCAAAAAAAAATTCATCAAGGTCCAAAAAGCATCCAGCGCATATAACAATGGAGATCCCTCCCACTCCTATGGAAGCAAGGTCCACAAAGCAGGTGCACGGGCCCAAAAAACAGAAACCGGTGTCAAAAATAAATACCCTCTCTGTCCAAACGAATTCCTTCAGATCCAATCAAATTCATCCAGGTCCATAGAAATTATCATCGCAAGGTCCAGGAAACACACATGCAAGTCTTCCACATTTTTCATGCCCCCAAGTCCAAAAAAATACGGCCAGGTCCGAAAACATGTACTGTACAGATCCAAAAAAGGGGTGTCCTAAAACATGCATCCGATATATATATATATATATTTGATTTGACTCCAGAGGGACAGATCTAACCTCCGCACATGGAGTAGAGATGAGTAGAGGAAAGGGCCTCAACAAACCAATAATCTCCGCACATGGAGTAGAGATGAGTAGAGGAAAGGGCCTCAGCAAACCAATGCCCTCTTGGACAACTGCACTTGAACCACCTTGAATCCAATGTATGTGTATTGAACAATTTTTGACATAAAGCTTTTGAGGCATTGGATGTCTGTTTGTATTCAGTCGAGCTCCACCCGCTACTTTGTCATACTTTACATATCAATCTTTATCCATGGCCCGAGGATGCCCAAGGCATGGTCATTTGGAAGAACCAACGGGCAAGTAATCGGCTCCGTGACTCAGTGCTACATTTTCTGGACAGGATTCCGTCATCTTGGATTTCAATGATCCGCCACAAATTGTCGCCTCTCTTTGCCAATCTCCTGAGATGTTGTCACCAGCACTTTGATGCCCATGCATCATAAGCATCTTCAATGCAGGCAGCAAGCATCTTCATTGAAGGAGTGGTAGGGATGCTTACTCCAAAATTATTCCTTTCCAAATAGATCACACGAAAAAAAACGTTGAGAATCCAAACATATCCTGATCATTTGCTGCTCTCATTGCCACTTGACACGCGAGGGTATGTGGGACTTGCAGGGTGGGTGTCTGAGTCACGGCAAGGACTCGCAGCACTTTGCGCAAAAAAACAAACAGTTTCACCAATTCCAAGGCCACGATTCAGACCATATTTTCCTCGCTTTGTGAGGCAAGCCTCAGACTCCAAAGGTCAGAGGTACAATCTTCACAGTGGCATACAGATCGTACAATGGCAATTGCTGGGCAATGAGTTTCACCATTGAAAGCCAGGGAACTGTGATCTGTCGACTACCAGGGACCTGATTCCGACACGTGCTGAGAATGGATCGTGAAAGTGTTGTGGAATATGTAGAACATTGATGAACATTGATGAACATTGATGCACATTGATGCACATTGATGGACGTGTAGAACTATATACCGACTGGTTTGACTTCTACTTGATGCAAGATCCAATATTTGATGCAAGACACATCGCAATCACTGGCCAAAGATCTTTTTGGCTTCTGGCGGGCTCTCACCTCCTGAGCTGTGCATCCCTTGTGGGAAATTGTCGGAATTTTTGAATCAAACTGTAGGATGCTGTAGGTAGGCGACTGAGTCGGAGCACAAAGTTTCTTGAACAAACAATGTTTCGTACTCAGTAGTGCTGTTTCGTTCTGAGAAAACTACTGGCATGGCGTTGCCGCTGGAGCCATTGCTGGAGCTCACTGGCGGATGTCCACCTGAGCATCGCAAGTTATCTATCTGTTTAAGTCTGCACATTTGTCTGCAGAATATAATGTGGATATAATTGTGATGTAGTTACCAGTAGTACCGCGCAAGGCGGAAGTTTCAAAAATAGGAAACCTATAGGAGGGATTGGTTGTCGCGAATCACGGATGACAGAGCGAATCCACTGATGGACCGACAGGTGGTTGGAGTTGTGTTTTTTGGAATGGTTGCAATGGTTGCAGTGGTCACCTCACCACAACTGTTGGATGTAGTGTGGTGTAGTGCAGTTGTAGTGTAGTGGAGTTGTAGTTGTAAGGTGTAGTTGTAGTAGTAGTGGTGGTGGTGGTGATGGTGGGAATGTCGAATCACGGATGGCAGAGCCAATCCACTGATGGCCCGCCAGGTGGTTGGAATGTCGAATTATCCATTTGTCTATCTGTCTATCCATCCATACATCTATCCTTCCTTCTCTCTACTGATCTATCTGTCTGCCAACTTATCCATCTCCCTGTCTTTCCATCCATCTGTTTAGCTCTCTATCCGTCTATGCAGCCGTCCATCCATCATCCTATTTCTGTCTATGTGTCCATCTGTCTATCTTTCTCTCTACTTCTCTCTTTCGAGATCTGTCCAATTCCCTGTCTCTCTGTGTCTTGTTGTCTGTGCATCTATTTAGCTGTCTATATGGCCATCCAGCTACCCATTCTATCCATTTAAGTACCGAAGCATTTCACCAATCTATTTATCTAGTTCTTCATCTTTCCACCTAGTCAATTCAACACTTGCACAGACAAGACACAGAGCGAACAAACCCTTGGTTTCAGTCGTGGTGTAACTTACAAAACTTCAAAAAGGTGAGACATGGTTTGGCATGGCTTCCACTGAAACACAACATACGGCCACATGAAACAAACATTCATCTTAAAGTTTACACCAAGGTCATGAAATCACATATTTTCCACCACCAAGGTCAAGAAATGACAGATTTTCCATCACAAAAAAATCAACGCAACCCAGTTCTTACCACAAGACCATCTTCATGTAATGATGCAACTAAGTACGAACATTCTATTCATTTACCAAACTGAAAAATGACTTCAATCTTTTAGTCGACCCCAACAATCCCTTCGTTACAAGATACCCTACAACAATCCAAAAACATCGTCCCTGTTGTATAGCACCCGAAAAAATCCAATCTCTCTGTCTATCTACCGAATCTATCTATCTGTCTGTCTATCTGTCTGTCTGTCTGTCTCTCTATCTATCTATCTGTCTATCTGCAAGCTTGAAAACGAAGCAATTCTGCGAGACTTCCTCAATTTTTGCATTTGACAACATCAAAAACGAAGCAATTCTGCGAGACTTCCTCATGTTTAAAGTTGACAACATCAACAACGAAGCAATTCTGCGAGACTTCCTTCAAAAATGGAAAGTTGAGTGCAGAGCTGACGGCCTCGTACCAATGTGTTGTGCGATTTTTCCACTCCACCTGTCTCAAGTACTGTGCCTGCCACGAGGAGTGATGCCAGGTCATACGAAGTGCTGCACCTGTCACGCGAGGTCATCCCAGCAAGCCTGAAGATCTGATGCGCCAAAATGCAACCCCTCTCAGGAAATCAGCGCCCGGACCTCCCAGCAGCTCTGATGAACATGTCTCTTGTATTGCGCCTGCCATGGAAAATGCATCTTTGTAGATCCTCTTCAAATGTCCCACGCCTGCCATCGTTTTTGAACATGCTACAAAACCCTCACGTTTTTGCTCACTTTTGACAAGGTGCACAATCCCATGCGCCTGCCACGCGAAACGACATCTGAACGTCAAAAAGTGGTCCGAGCATGTGGTGTTTTTAACATTTTGACTTCGAGATGTGCTTCGCGCCACAACACCGTGCACTTGTTCGACATCGCAACTTCTAAAAGTGCTCCGGAGCTGAAGTGTTTTGTACATTTTTACTTCGACATGTGCTTCGTGCCACAAGGGCGTGCACTTTTTCGACGTCGCAACTTCTAAAAGTTCTCGGAAGCTGAGGTGTTTTGTACATTTTGACTTCGAAATGTGCTTCCTGCCAAATCGGCGTGCAATTTTTCATCTCTCATCTGGCCAACTGGCTCCGCACCCGCCGCTTTAGCGAGCCTACTTTTCGACCCTCCGGGGCCACAAATCATTGGAAAAACACAATGTTTCGCGACTTTCCTACCTTTTCCCGCGCCGGGATCTTCTTTCTTCGGACGCTTTCTCTTCTCTGATCTTCTCTCTTCTTCTCTTCTCTTCTCTGACTCTTCCCGCCTCTGCTTTTCCATCTGTCCATATTGTCGGATGTTTGACTTCTAAACTTCCTTCGTCTAGTCTACCAGTAGTACCGCGCAAGGCGGTGGCGGAAGTTTCAGAAATAGGAAACCTATAGGAGAGATTCGTTGTTGTGAATCACGGATGGCAGAGCGAAGCCACTGGTGGACCGACAGGTGGTTGAGGTCTCCTCTCTTTCTCTCTTTCTTTCTCTCTTTCTTTCTCTCTTTCTTTCTCTCTAGGGCACTGGGCTGGCTCTGGTGGCGCGCTTGGACTGGATTAGTCGCCGGTGACGCCGCGGCACTTAGCAAAACAAAATGACACAAACAGCAGTTTGACTCCTGACATGATACAATGTAACAAACACAGTAAGCAGAATATCATTTGACAAAACTACGACGTCTTCTATTCTATACAACACAGCAAATGACATGATAGCGCATGACACAGGACAACACAAATGAATAGAGCAGTATATACTGATTAAATCTGATTCTATAGTATTGTAATGTCGGGCATCATATGCGATAGAACCAGTTTACAATTGTTTAAGATAGTCTAAGATAGTGAAAAACTGTTGCACACTTGTTTAGACTGTCAGTTGCTCTTTCCCGTCTTTTGTTGGTTGCACAATTGACAGTCACGCTCATAGCCCCGGCCGAGATTGAGACTGGCCGGCTTCTCAGTAATAGCCGGGCTTGCAACGCTTGCGCCGCTTGCACCAGAGCCCATGGCTCAGGAAATGGAACATCTAGAGACCAAGATTGCCATTTCCACTTGTTGCCCCCTACTGAAACTAGTTCGGGGAAGCTTTGATTTGAAATGATTTGAATGTCATCCGTATATCATCTGTTCAAGGCGTATGGTTGATGTGGCACTTCAAGAAGCGTTCGACGTTCAAAATCATCAACAGCACATAGCAAGCATAGCAGCAATGACTCGCAAATGAGCCACAAAAGCTTCCAACATGGATGTAAAGCTTGCCTCATGACAAGCGCCGACAATACGTACAGCATGCAGTGTCCGCAGCGGTTGAACACTTGTGTTAACATGAATGGACTACCTTCTCTGTAGATCATGTATGATCATATAACATGTGTCTTCACAGAAGAAAACATTACTGATTGCTACCAGTTCGTAGAGCAAAGTGGGGTGAGCGAGGTTGACAAATGGAGCAGGTACGATCCGGGCTATGACATCAAACGTCACACGTATTGCGAATGGGAAGTCGTTCTATCTTCCATCTACTACGATAGGAGAACAACACCAGCGCTGAGCATAGCATCTGTCCTTCGATCACATGTTGAACAACAATAATTGCGATGAAAATGAATGCAACATAATGCAGTATCTATCTAGAAAAAGGCTGGAACGCACAGTTTCCACTGCTACCAGTACTAGCAAGGTCAAACAAATAATTGCCCGAAATCAATACGCCATTGATGAATTGATAATTGATGGATACTGACAGTAGAATGTTAATTGCCCAGGACTTGTCTCAAATTCAGCAGTCACAAGTTTGAATAGTGTTACTACATGTGCAGCTTGCGTCTCACTGCAATGATGAACCATGGCCTCTCCATAAGCAAGTTCACCGATGTTCACCGCCAAGGACACCATGCAAGGCGCATTGCCAAAACATGCCAAAACTATTGTGAGGCAAAGTTGGAACTTTATCCTTAAGTTGTCTGGAATCTCTACTGGCATCAAAAAAAGAGATTTCAAAAACTGGATACATCTGGATACCAATTCATGTTCCGCAAATTGCTAGGCTTTTGAGCCAGATTCAGGCGCTTACAAATCAAAGGTCTCAACTGCAGTTGATTGGACAATTTCGGCTCCAGAATAGCCTGCTCATCTCCAGCAAGCACATTCCTTCTGCAATACCGTAGAGCTTGGGTAGGAGCCTCGGACGACTTCTTGTTTTCAACTGCCCCTGTACTGTATGAATGACTACCTAATCTACCTAGTACATCTAGTACTGCATCTAGTACCGCATTTAGTACCGTAATGTACAGTATGTGTCTTCACTTGTATAGCGGTATAGTTTTGCAGTGGAGGGCAGTTTAGCCTCGATTTCGCAGGTCTCCACGGCCGAGGGAAACCGAACTTTCGTGTGGATCGCAGACCAACGAAGACCTCTTCTTGGACTCTTGGACAGTGCTACAGCTGGTCATCAGCTGTTCTACAGCAACACCATGCTACACCAACAAGGCAGCTTTGCAATTGGCCAGCCTGGCCTCCGAGATGCTAACACCGTTGCTTAGCCAGTCCAAACCCATGTACCTTACAGCACAAGGAGCAAGGGCCTGTGGCGAACATGTCAGAAGGCTGAAACAGCGAGAAAAATGCAATGCCGAAATAGAAAAGAAATATGAAACACTCACCGATTGAAGTTGACAATGTGTGTGTGTGCCTACAAAATACTCCACATGTTCTAGATTTTTCGCGTAAACATTTGGATAATTGCAGGTTTGACCCAGGGTGACTTGAACATGGTCGTGATGGATAAAACAATGAAAATTAATCGCTGCTTTGACATTTTCTAAACACGTTTTCTGAAGTGGTGACTTCCAGATACTCTCCAATGCAACGCCTTGAGCCTCAGACACGAGATAGGCTGCAAAGAAAACGGCGCTGCTGGGTCCGGGAGTAGCTAGTGCCTTGATCTGCTGCGCTACAGCTGACCTTGCGGAAACCGGAAATGCGAAACATCACTTGTCAAGTACCCCGCTGTTCATCTATATCAACGTTTTCTAGTCCACATACACGTACATATCTCTGTTAATTACACCATGTTGCATCATATTGCATCATATTGTACTTGAGGCCAAAGGGAAGGGGACGAAAACTAGTTGGGCAAGGCGAGATGTACATTGACAGAATATGTGGCGCGACCCTTTTAGCTTTTGTGAACTTAAAATTGGGAAGGGAAAGTCGAGCCAAATCCGTGCTCCACTACACCAAAAAACACTTGTGGTGCATCCATCGATCAAAAAATGCTTGGGAATCTGAAGATGCGCATCTCCATTCCTCGCCAAGATTGGGTCATGTTTTTGGTGCCGGGCATTTGAGGGGGCCCTCGCTGTTGTCACTTTTTGACATTACACAAAAAACAACATGATAGACGAGGGGGGTGGGGGGGTGGGGTGGGGTGGG
>Ga0126342_10009338_pt1 | contig 17582 bp, 14 predicted proteins | sample Cyp1metagenome_FD_92528 | JGI IMG/M metagenome (GOLD analysis project Ga0126342, IMG submission 92528) | Coral microbial communities from Lord Howe Island, Old Settlement Bay, Australia - Cyphastrea 1 metagenome | ecosystem: Host-associated > Invertebrates > Cnidaria > Coral ... | reverse complement strand
TTATTTTTGTTAATAGTGAATATATATATATATATAATATTTTAGTTTATACATATATATATATATATATTTGTATTCTATTGTATTAACGTTTATACATATATATATATATATATTACAATATATTTTAGTTGATACTTGATACAAATAAATATATGTATATATTATATTTTATTGTATTATGTTAAATTAAATTATATTATATTATATTATATTATATATGTTTATTATAATTTATATTATAGTTTATACAAATATATATATATATATATTATCATAATGGGGTTTTCTTCGCCACCGCGGTAGCGGTTTGGAACAAATTCAGCCGTGGTGGTCCGGATGGATCCGGGTTTATTCAACCAACCACTGAAAGTTAGCTGAATAAAACACTGACTAATCAACCAATAACAAATTGATCCAAAAAAGCATTATTGTAGTTTCTTATTTCTTCAAAAAAAAACATTATTAATTATTATAGTTGATCCAAAAAAACATTATTATTATTATTATTATAGTTATTGTTAGTTGAAACCCAAGGCAGGTATGGACACTGTGGGATCTGACATGACCAACCAAGTCGAACGGCTGGATAGCCCACCTGGTCGTTGATATTCCGATCTGGAAAGACGTTGGCGTTCAACCAAGTGATCCGCCTGGGACATGAGCCACAGCTCAGTGATAGGAAAAACATGGGGAAAAAAACAGGGAAAACATAGGAAACACGATGGAAGGTGTGATTTATAGTTGATTTACCTATGACAAATGGTGATTGTTCATAGCTTTTTGTATGTTTACCAGAGGGTACACTTAGTTCCCCTGGTTGTATTTGTGAGACACTCTTGGAAAACTACCTGTAAGAGTGACCTTCCCACCCATCCTGAATGGGCTGCATTGCAATCATAATTTCTGGTGATTTCTGGTGTGTGTCCTTCTCTTTCCATCCCTGCGCTCTGCGCCAGCCCCGCCTGTGTATCTTTGATTCGTCCTCCCCTGGTGGAATGGATTTCTGGGGAGTCATCCACACGGATAATAGGACAAAACATGACAAAACATGACAAAACCCTGATACCCTAAAACCCCAAAACAGCTGGGATGTACGAGTATGGATGTCCATTTTGACCCATGGCCTAGTGCAACCTTAAGACAACTCATGATCCTCATGCTTCTGCTGGATCCTGGCAAATTGTTTATTCTTTCCTAAACAAGTCTGACACAATATCACTGCCAGTTTTCAAAAAGCTGAACCCCAATCGATCTTAAAGGGCGGGTGAGGTTGACAGCTGACTGCGTCAGCGTCAGTGCCTGGCCATCAAACCCAGATGGCCATTGATTCTACGGGGTTCATCAAGAAAAGGATAGCAGCGCGCATTTTGAACCCCAGAGCTTCCCACAGTTATATATTTGAGTAGCAACGAGTTGTGATCTATCAATTCTGACTACGAGACTCATATCTTGGTCAAGAAGTAACTTTCACCAAACAAGTGTCGCCCACCTGTTTCAACGCTGACGGCACCGTTGCTCATGGTTTCTGCAGCACCAGGCTGATCCAAATGGCTTCGGCCTTTTTTTTGGAGGTGAAAACGATGGTTTCCCCGTTGCACCAATACTGGTTGGTGGTTTCAACCCGTCTGCAAAATATTAGTCAGTTGGGATGACTATTCTGAATACATGGAAAAATAAAAAATGTTCCAAACCACCAATCAGAATATTTTGTTTACCTTGAAATTTATGAATACTATATGACCTGCTCGTTTTTGATCATCCATGTCAATCAAGGACGGAATCCCAATTCCTATGCTTCTTGTCTCTTGCCTCGCAGGTTCGACATAATCACCCTATGCATGGCTTGCCACCAATTGCAATGTCTATCCCTCACGGTCCTACTAAGAATGACAGATTACCCTTCCTGGAAGATTCCACATGCAGAACAACAAGACGCGCCACTTTTTGGCCACAGATTCACGGGACACGATGCACCTGCACGGCATGGAAAATGTGGGTGATCTGGGGGGCATCAACTGTGCCGTGTTTTCCTCCAGATTTCCTTGAGGCCATTCCTGACTTAGATGCTTGCGCGGCAGCACATTTGAAAGGCTTACGTCTTTTTGCCGCAGATCCGCAGTGTGTTGAGGTATGTCCACCACTATAGGCAGCAGAGGTTGTATGCTGCCATGCCTTTGGCATGGCGCTGCTGTTCGCAAAAAAGTAAGGCCAAAGAGCTGGAGTCCAAGATTGGCTGCACCAATGGCACAATCTGAAATTCTGAAAATGTACCCTCTGGTAAACTAACATAGCTATGAAAAATCACAATTTTTAATGGGAAAATCCACTATAAATGGCCATTTTCAATAGCTATGTTAGTTTACCAGAGGGTATCCGGAAAAAAATGAGGACCTGAAACCACCTGAAAATGGGGTCATCTATGGTCAACTGTTTTAATCCAGGCCAAGCTGGGATCCTATATATATATATGGGATTGTTATGTCTGCTGGTCTAACCAAGCAATGGACAATCCCTTTTATGGTGATGTTCCTGATGTTCTCATGAAAATTGAGATGTTCCATTGTTGGTACCATCCATAACTGGGTCAAAACTCTCATGCATCAGCTGATGTACATGCGTTCTTTTTCACCAGCCCAACGATCATGAATATGTCAGTGAGAAGGAAGGGTTGATAATTCAAGTTGATAATGATCCCTGAAAATGAGCATATTAATGCATATAAAAATATTCATTAATATCAATTAATATCCTTTGATTAGACTCATTAGACAAACATGGCGGGTTCCCTGTGACTGTGGGGCATTAAACCAGTATCCTTCTCACGCTGATTCCTGAAAGGTGGTGCCCAGATGCGCCCAGAAAGCAGTATAGATCCACATGTATATATATATATATAAATAAATAATTTTAAATACATAATTGGATAATATCGTGCATCATGTTTTATATACATATAGATTCACTATAAATCATCGTCAAGCTGGTTAGACACCTTATGGTTTGGGTCACCTGTTAGTATCAACCTATTAGTGAGATGAACATCCAGCTATACCAGCTATCAAAAAAAAACAATGGGGTTCGCTGGGTGCCAGGGTTTTGACCCACTACATCCCATTACCAAATGTTGCCATATAACTGACCCAACTAACCAACCTTTCCCAAGTCTCCGTACGTGTTCAACGATGTTCAACGTACTTGAACTCCGCTCTCTGCCAGTGATCTGTGAACTCCCACTGAACAGCCCGGTTCCGGGAAGTACCGTGTCCTACAGGGATGAATCGAAACCTCTGGTGTCACAGCAACCAACTTAGCCGGGATTTATGGATGTTCATCGATGTTCACTTACTGGTGCGTTTTACGTTGGGAATGGATGGGTTGCTGGGGGTTGCTGGGATGACTATTACTAGTGATTATGGATCATTCCCGAAAATTCCCTACGTTTAGCACCAGTATGTTCATCCCCAACCAAAGATAAGGTTTCTTCACCAATCCCCAGGCATCTTCTCCGCACTTCGCTCTAGGTCGGCCGCCTGTGCCCCAGGCCGCACACAAGATGTTTTTCCAGCAACAAAATCAAGAGATGCATAGATACCCTAGGGTAAACTAAGATATGGAACATCCACCATTTGTTTTCCATATGTTTTCCTGGGGAAACCACGGGTTCTCCACATCTCTGTTAGCTTACCCATCGTTCAGCCAAGATACTGTAACCAGCTACTGCTGTGCAGATTTAATCAAGAAATATGAGTACCATGCTGCTACCGGCTCATCTAAGTGCCGAGAAATTTGAATCCGATCACAAAAAATGCAGACACCCCGTGTCTCTGAAATGTTGCATTATGTTACAATGGCCTAGTTATTATAGATTGTGGAATTCTGAATCCTCAAAGAGCAGGGGACCTTAGGTTGGAGGTCAGGAATTGCTACAAGGGGGTGTTAATAGGTCATTACCATATCTTACAACATGTATTTAACATGTTACCTCTATTTAGCCAGTTTCTCCCAATCATATCTGGGACCAATCACTGGGTCGACAATGGGATCGAAGGGTGGTGGAAAGGTCACACATATTTCAGAGGAAAGTCATACTGTCAAAACTTGAAGGTAAATCACATGGTAAAACTCATGGCTTCGGTTGAATTTCCCTGAACCTGTCCTTTCCGTAAATCAACTATGATGACAGAGAGGGGAAAAGTGAAACTGATTGACCTCCCAGAATGGATGGGTTAAGACTAATTTGTGGGTACATTTTCACCCATTCTTGATTCGTCAGCAAATGTTCTTCACCTAAAGGCGGTTTATCATTGATAATCGTGCATAATCATGGTTCAACAAGTCTGAGCGCCACTCTCAATTCCAACTACAAATCACATTTGAGCAAAGAGAAATGTAAACCATACCATTTTTTTCCAGAAATTGGTTTGACAAACCCGACCACAGAAGGCTTGTTGATGGATGTGAATGTGCATATCTGACGGGGAAAATAATGAAACATATATGTTTCAGGTTATTGTGTTGGCAGGGTCAAAATGCACAAGACATTGGAGATTCAAAAGTTAAACCTTTGGTTAAAGGGGAGTAAAGGCGGGCATTCAACAGCAACAAGTGGATTGGACCAGTAGAAATGGGAATACAACCTTCACCAAACATATTATAGAGGTGGTACTTTGAAACACCCCGCAAGAGTGTTTTGACCCTCGGGTACTCAAACCAGTTTGCTGCTTACTTTAACACAATTCACATCAATTCACCATTTATTTCATTTGGGATGTTGGGAGACTGGTTCCTAATTTAGGGGGCAGGGTATGGCAGGGTCCCTGAAATTCCGAATGTCACGCCAGCTGGGACGCAGCCGATGCGTGGTTCGACGCATTTCAGCACCGGCGTTCTCCGGCGGAGTTCAGTGCCCTTCTTCGAGTGACAATTGAAAATTGGAGGTTTCAACGCGGTGTTTTATTATTTGGAAGGGCTTCAAGAAAATCCTGGTCAATCTCGGCGGGGTCAATTTTGTTATAGCGATGTGTGTCACTCTTTGCGGTAGCTTTGCCTGCTAAGATTCCGCCACTTGCCTCAACCTTTCCGAGGGCCCACAAGCATCCAAACTGACCACTTACAGTAGACATCAGTAGACCACAGGTGGTACTGTTCGTACCCATGAAATATCCCTCATACCACCAATTTGGCCATCGGCAAAAGTGATGAAGTCATATTACCCTCTGGTTATTTAACGTAGCCATGGAGAATCACCATGTTTAATGGGGAAATCATATCAAACAACATCTATACATGGATTATTTATTGTCCATAGCTACAATGTGAGGCCCCCAAGATATAAGTTGGTTTATAAGCCCCAGTAACTATAGTTATAAATACCATAAACCATAGCTATTGGAGTTATAAACCAACTTAGCTATCTAGGGGGCCTCACATTGTATGTGAAATAACCAGACAGTAAATCGTCATTGCTGTTGGTGAAATCTGAAGTTGCCGCTTTTTGCTGGGTGAAATCCTCCTTTTTGATACCGTTTCACAAGGCGCAAAAAGAGACGAGCCGTGAGCCATGAGCGGCCGCGGCAGGCGCAAAGTCCCCAAAGTCACCGCTTCGGTTGATCAAGGCATCACAAAAGTAGTGCTGTGAGACTTCTACCCTCTGGTAAACTAACATAACTATGGAAAATCACAATTTTTAATGGGTAATTCCACTATTTCTATGGCCATTTTCAATAGCTATGTTAAATTACCAGAGGGTATCCCCAACTCATAGTTGAATCTTCAAAATCTTCAAAGTTGAGCTTCTTTTGTTCAAGGGAATCATCTACACCAACTCATCTGAGACACCCTTAAAAATGTCATGAAAATCGCTGTGGCAAAACTCATCAAAAACCATGTGAACTGAGAAATTACCAAATTTCTGTGGTGATTTTAGTAGCCGTCCGCAGAGTGAGTCTATTGCAGGCTTGAGACATCTAATCCGGAAATGGATTGAGAAAGCCTACAGCCGACATCCACCCGTCCATCATGGGAACCAACGGATCATTTTAAGCAAAATTCTGCAGGAGAAACTCCGGAAACCATGATTCTGCATATTGTTTTACCATCGAAATATGGATCTTTTCCTTGAACATTAGCCTTAGACGGAGTCTGTGAATGTTTGGTTACATAAATTTGGGTAGATTGTTCCTCAAAGGACCGGTTTTCTGATCTTTAAATTTAATTATGGCACTCAAGCGTCTCAATGTCTCAACTCATCAAGGTCCAAGAAGCCAGCTGCATATAGTGTGTTAGCATCCCAGTTGTTGATACCACTCAGGTCTACCTCCCACGAAAATATCAACAAAACAACTACGCTGAAAAAATGCAACATTAAAAAAACTACGTTGTTTGTTGCTACACTTTCTTGTTGCAAGTTGTTTGACCAACGATGTTCTTTTAGGAACAATAAAGAGACCATGGATCACTCATTTGTACATGTTTTTCTGTGAAACATTGGCATGTTCCATAATTTTCCATGGCTATGTTAGATTATCGAAGGGTGCATAATATATCAATATACATGGCAGGTGTGCGTGAAATATATTCTCCCATTGGTATGAAATGAATTCAACCACCAAGCCAACATTTAGGTTTGCATAGATTCATGGGACCGCTCAGTTCTCTGAGGCTGCGCCGATTTCTTTGGGACAGGTGATGTCCATGATTTTTGGGCACCTGACGCCACCTGCCCAAAAAGGGTGCCAGCGTGGCGCTCAGAAAACCATTTGTTGCACCGCCATACCTTGCAGATCGGCTTTTTCGGAGTTTCACGGGGTGGCGCCAGGAAAACTACGGGGCCACACCCCAGATGGTTAAGATATGGATTGGGGATCACCACTGGTGGTGTTGAATACCCATTGGACCAATTGGACCTCGCGTTTTTTTACACAGAAGTCATTTGAGACAAAGCCAGGTTGATTAAAAAAAGATTGATCTAGTAGGGTATACGATATGATTTTCCATGTCTTTGCCTATGTGGCCATGATCATTACTACAACCCACTATCAACAGCACCCAAGATGCGGACTTGCTCTTCTGAAACCGCTGGACATAGGTGGATTTGGGTGGCCCCAATCTTCGGCATGCTGCAATGATTAAAACAAACATGAATTGGCAATCATTCTCTTTGCCAAGCGACCCAAACCAGTTCTGTACCCACTTTTAACGTTTCAAATGAACAATTGAGATCTCCCGGGGCTATTTGTACATCTTCAGTGCAGGCAAATGTTGCCAAAGAGCCAGGAACTCTCTCAGATTTCTGGGTGCATCACTGCCATGTCAAAGATATTGAAAGATTGGTTTTGTATGAGGGATATCCCGAATTCATTCTGATGGTATGGCTTATTTGGAGCTTTTGTTTGTGATGAACACCCCGCAGACTCATCAAATATGTTTTTGGGTCAAGACAAAGACTCAGAAACGCAATGAATCCCACAGATATGGGCAGTTGATCTTGAACATAAAACATATATGCTATATTGGGAAAAATGCGCGGGTTCAAGTTTGAGAGCGAAAATGGCAGTTGAACTATCCGGAAGCTTAAATCATATACAGACAACAAACTTTATATTGAAGAGAACGGAGGTGATGCGCTTTCAAAACTGCCATTTCAATGCGAATATTTTCATGCAACGTTGGGGATGATTCCCCTAATCCTGACCGATCTGACCATTGCATCTTCTCCAATGTCAGCATGGTTTGCTGGAAACAAAACCGCCACAGCTCCAGCAATCCGCTGGTTGTTTCCAGGCTGAGGCGCTACTCGATCGTTCCAAAGCCTTGAAGTCCTCGTGAACGTCCTCTTCCACCACAAGGTGTGCTGCCGAGGGACCGGAATCTTCATGTTTGCGCCTGAAAAGGCTGGAAATTCCATGGGAAACAAACAACAACAACCAAACTCATCCTGTTTGTTGTTGTTTGGCATTCTTAAGGATGTTCTTGGTATAAAACAACATCTACAGCATCCATATCTGAGAAATGGGGTCAACCAGGGCCCTATTGCACAGGTTATATGCGAGTCTACCACAGGGAGGGCGGAGTCACCACTGATGTGGGGAATTCAAGATGCTTGCCGTGGTGGAACCCTATGTGGCCTCTACTCCGATGTTTCCTAAAGTAGCAAAATCATTTGGTACGTCGCATTGCCAAATGTTGCCAAGTTCCCTACTCATCCAATTTTTCACGAACACCTTCCCATATCTTCCCCCATGTATACCCTCTGGTAATTTAGCATAGCTATTGAAAATGGCCCAGTCGAAATAGTGGATTTTCCCATTGAACATGGTGATTTTTTTCAATAGCTACGTTAAATTACCAGAGGGTAGATGATGTTCATTGATTTTCTGGTTCATTTCCCTATTTTCAGTAAGCAAATTTGACCAGGTCCGAAGGGTCTGACATTTGGCAGGGCAATTGTCAGGCTGTGACAACTCCTAAAACGATATCAAGAGACAAAAAGACATCTGAAACCTATAGGAAAAAAACATGTCCAACAAAAATACTAATAGTTCTATCATGTTCTATCTTTTCCAGGATTTCACTAGAACCGCTTGGTATCTCTTGGTGTTTTCTTCCAAGGGATTCCAAAAAACACTTTGTAAAAGGCCACTCATCCAGTGCAGGCAGGGGGCATGATGTAGGCCTGGCCCAGCTTCCAAGTTATGACTATCACGGGATATATGGGCAATAACGCTAAAACGATGTAAAAAGGCGAACAATGGTGAACAAAATTAAAATGGCGATATATGGCGATATACTGTATATCAAAATATCATGAAATATTAAATGATATTAAAGGCGTATGTATATATATATATATATTATATAATATTGCAATGGAATATTGGATAATATTGATCAATAGCCTCTCATAATCATTGCCAAGGCTTCCTGGAAAAAATCCCATGATTCAGTGCCTAAACAATTCCCAGTGGCTGTGTCCATCTTACCCGGCCTGGTAAACGTTTACAGTTTGCGACATAGAACATGGCCATAGAAATAGTGGATTTACCCATTGAAAATGGTGATGTTCCATAGTTATGTTAGTTTACCAGAGGGTAGGCACCACTCATCTTGCGCAACAGAAGTATTGAACACTGAAACTGCACACGTCACAAGAGGGGACTGAGACTTGGACTTCAATGGACAAAGGTTGAGAGACCGGTCTTATTCAAATTCTCCATGTATTGTTCTAGATGTTTGCGATAGATAACCTGGTTTTATCTCCAAAAAGTGCTAGTGAGGGGGAACAATGCCCAGTCTGTTGAGGATCTTTATATTGAAAATGACTGAACAAAACACAACTATCTTCAACGATCAAGTAATTTTGTAATAAACTATGCGAATAAACTCAGATCAACTATCTTCAAACTGCATGTTATGCACTTCTGAGTGTCAAATTCCGAGGCTGTGATCTGCTGCGATGGTTTTTTTCCGAAAGATCTGTGGAGGGGGCACCGTGCCCGGTCGTGCCCTCGCAGTGCCTCTAAAACTTCCTGTTTCTGCAGAATGTCCTGCTGGGAGCCGTGAAGATCGATGGCGATGTGGCATCAAACATGGGGATTTCATTGGAAATATGATGAAATATGTCATAACTAGGGGACATGGGGATATAAATGATATAATGGAGACATCACGGGCAAGCAGCAAAAAATCCAATACCCCCCAAAGGGTAATGACGAACAACTATGCTTCTTTACTGCAAGGTATCCATCACTTCACATCAGAGATGGGTTAGTCATCATCAAGCTGAATGGCTTGATCATCCAATTTTGTGAGCCAGAATGGGAAGCTACCAGTGGCTTGATGGTTGACCGTTTTTTAAATTGCCAAATATTGAAAGTAAATCACCCGTTTTGAGACGCACACGCATGTACAAATGCATATTGGCGTGAGTAATTACATAGGAAAGTACATAATAAATTGCTTGTTATGTGCCGGGCTATATCTCCATGGCCAGATTAAAATGAATCGATTGAGTACTGAGCCAAGGTATGTGCTTCATATGTTTTCCGTCGCCATCCCAGAGTACGAGTATGAGGCACATATTAGAGAGGGAAGGAATTATCATGAATCGCCCAAAAATGATGGATTAGATTAACTGTCCTATCTGTTCTGCGGTTGCTATGCGTCTTTTTTTTTTTTGGAACATCGTTTACATTCATGTATACGGTATTTCCTGAGAAGCCATGGTTTTCCGCACACACATATGTATATATATATATATGTGTGTATGCATAACTATATGCTAAGTTGGTTCAGGATAATTATGGATAACACATACATTGAAACCATACAATGTATAAACATACACTTGCATGTGTTGCATGCAAGCGAGTGCACGCACACATGCATCTATACCATCATACACGCACACGCAAAATTTTGGCAAATAGATGTAAACAGTAAACACATCTGCTGCAACATGTATAGAGGCACCTATATGAACATATATAAACAATCATGTCCCTTGTGCTAGACGTTTCATGACTGATGACTACGCCACTCCCTCTGCGGCCTGTAGGGTATAAGCCAGGCTTGTCATGTCGGAATCAGGGTCTGTGGTGCGACCCCAATTACCTCAGCCCGCTGCGGTGATTTTTGCGCGGGGAGACAAGGAAAGAACACAGCACCCTCCGGCCCTTCGGTAATCAAAAAAGGGAAGAGAACATCCCCTATAAATGAAGGTTTATAATTAGTTGGGGAAATCATCTAGAAGTGGGTGACTTTCGATTGCTATGTTTGACTGTTTGACTGTCGGAGGGTAATAATAAATAAACAAATTGCGTGTTCTTCTAGAATTCATGTTCATACCCTGGCGCTCCAAATACCATCTATAGGAAGGTTTTTCGGCCCAAAAGCCCACCCCAGGGATATGCTGCATGCAAAATTCCACACAGATTTCAAGTGCAAAGCTGGGGTAGCCATGAACATGAGCTATCTGAGAAACTGCTCAGGTATCACAGTTAGTGGAGGTTGGTGCTGACTGTCCAATACCCAACACTGATTGCTTAAGAGTAGACTGAACACCCGCAAAAGAAAGCCTGGTTTAGTATTATATAGATCTATTCATCTTCGGGCCCATGATATGTTTTTTTTTCCTGAATCTTACAATCCGCAGCTTCAGCTTTAACAAAAAACATCATCACAACACACACACACACCCTATTATAAATCTCTATAATATCAACTAGTCTTAACTACTTCTGTTTTCTCAAGAAAAGTCGTTGTAGAATGTTGTGGGATATATGTACTGGATAAATGATAATTCTCCAAACTGAAAACTTTGGCAATTTAGGGATCATTCCGCCAATCCTAAGCACCATTTCTAGTTCACGTCGCGAGTCGTGAAGTCGTTATTTCATTTATCCAGATACATTCCCTATATCATATATCCCATTGTGTTCCAATTATACCACCATTTCTGTTGTTAAGCCCCACCATTTGTTGGTTAATCTTCATGAACCATGGCAACTTCATCAGTACATCGGGATCTATAGCTGCCAAGCGGCTGCCTGTCATCTTCAAATAAACTCTCCTCAAGGTCGCTTGGGGGGTGAACTTGCGAAATGTGGGAGGCACCCACATTAAAGGCAGAATTGGGACTATAAGGACTGACCCAACAGAAAAAAAAAGGGTGCCCGAAAGATAGCCATGAAAGAATTGGGGAAACCTACTGCAAACCATTGGAGTAACCATGGCCAGTGAAGTGATTTCCCTCTTGGATCAGGAAATTGTTGGGTGATTTTGGACAATATGTATCTGACATCGGGGCATACCATCCATATCATTACTTTCTAATATCTATATAACATAATATGTTTATATTAATATAACTTATTGTATCTAAAACTTACTAGGACAAAGATGGAACACTTATGATTAATCCATTGATTAAAAGCCAGAGACACCATTCTCGGCCAAGTGTGCCAAGGTTCTGCCCCACAAATTGCAGCTGGCATCGTGACACACAGGTCAGGAAGACAAAGCGATTCCTCGACTTTTGTGCCACGCGGTGTTTCAAAAGGAATGGGGTGACCTGGAATTCCATTTCATGGTCTAACGTTTTAATAAAATTAAACAAGAAAAGGACAACAATAATACAGCAATTTTTTATGTGGGTCTGGAAATAAAAATCCATCAATCATCTATCTTTGATGGTCAAAAATAGTAAAATATCTGTTGCTGGTCATTTTATGATTTTCCATAGCAGGAAACTCAAGGATTTTTTACTATCCAAGGTTGAGGAGAATGTTGGATTCAGAAACATTCAGCAAAGCCGATAGGTCCGATAGGCGTTCAAACAAGACTGCAGCTGTGTCCAAGTTTCATACGAAAACCCATGAAATGCAAAACAAGATCATGTTGAGCCAGGATTGAATAAATGCCCAGTTTATGATGTTTAATGATGTTTATGAACGGGTACATGGTGGTACCAAGTCGCCATTTTCTCAATATCTTTCGGGGTAACCGCCCCAATTCTGGGAATCTACCATGGTGGATAGGGATGTTCCACACAGACCATGCAGCCATGGGCTGTTTCAAAAAGAAGGCTCGTGGGATCACTTTTTAAATTAGCGGTAACCGGACTAACTATATCCAATTTCAATCAATATCATATTTCATGATATTGACGAAGCTCCTCATATATCAAATCGGGAAAGATCTTCAAAATCCAGATTTTAAAATCATAAGTTGATATGCCAATTGATCATGTTTTTCCCATTTCAAAAACTCCATACCAAGCATTTCCAAATTCCAGCGATAAACCACCAGGCCACTGCACCACAGCGATAAACTCGGCCATCTCCGACAAATCCACGGGGATCATCTTCTCCTGAGGGCGGCTTCAACGGTACGGGCTGCCATGCCATGTGTGGGTCAATCACAAAGGGCTGCCACCATAGAAACTGTTGTGATGTGATTTTATGTGGCAGTTGATGGTTTCTATAGTAACTCCCAAATAAATCATATGTTTTCTATTTGTTGATGTGATTTTATCATATTTTATATGGAACATCCACCATATGGCCCAGCTAGAACCATTTACTTCGATGATATTCCAAGTGAACTAAACCTTCACAGAGAATTGTCCGTTGCCAAGTTTGATTACCGGAGTGTACATATCTGATATACATCTGACAAAACAAAATAGATTAAGCATTATCACATCTACAAGTCTAGGATGGTCTGAGATGTCAGGTCACTATGTCATCATACAATATCTTCTTGTCACGCTTTTATCATACTCATAATCTCATATATGAATGTTCAAGCCAATTGCAATTGCAGATGCGCATGCAGCGCACTTACACTCTGGGCCGCCGACACATGCCCTGCCTTCTTTCTGTCGTCAAGCAAACATGTCCGTTTGTTTTTGCCTGCGTCGTTTTCCTGAATGATTTTCAGCTGCTCCAGTGCTCCTCTGACTTAACCCCGATAAATGGATTAAGAAACATAATATAACACAATCATTAGCCATTAGCCCACCTTCCATATGCATTAACAACCCTCATTTGGTGGCTACTATCACCACACGGTCTACCACTGTCCGATTGGGATGGGCAGTTTGAAGGGTCCCATTCTATCCCCAACGGTGCATAGAACCTCAATTCTGATGGATAATTCATACTCCCATTCTTGTAGAATCACACCCATTCTTGTTCATTGGTTATGCTCTATTTTTGTTATATCCCATTTTATGTCCCAAGTCTAGTCTTACGTTCACCTCTGACGAGTTGCCATGGGAGGCATCGACTCCAAGCCTAAGTGTCCGTGTTTTAAATGATCGTCAAAGTGTTCAATGGGATTTAATTTAATTGTAGTTTATGGTCATTGATACTATACAAGACTGGGATCTTGATGATATGAATGAGAATTACTCCCCTGCAGTTTGACAGTTTGCTGTGGAAAATATGTGAGCATATGCCATTTGTAGATGATTTAGCTCTTCAACTGGTGATGTTTCATAGCTATCTTCAATTACCAAGGGCTTTTCCTGATGCTTTCAATTGGAAAATCATCGCACTAAATGGGTGATTCACATTTGGAAACTCAAACATCCAATCATCACTAGACTCACTAGACTTAGATCCATTGTGATCCATTTAGAGATGACTTCCCCCCGACAGAGAAATCCAGTGATTCCAGTGCCGAAGAAACTGCCACTGGGGCCGGTCCCAAGGCTTCTTTTCCGCTGGTCTCTGGCCCTCTCTCTCTCTATGTCTATGTGCATACGTATGTATATATACATATATATATATAAGTATATAAATTTATTTATTTATATGTCACCAGAATACACAAGTGACTCATTTAACCCCTGGGTTCAGCGTGAATTATCACCACTATGGTTGGCAGAAAGATACATCCTAATGTCGTTTTTTAAGTGGCAAAACATCTGCGAAGAGACTAGCCATTCAAGGGTTGCCCAGTAACCCCAAGCAGGGACTGGACATGACACATGACTTTCCATGAATGCCTGAGCCAATGGTTGACTGGTGGTTTGCTAAATTCCCCGAAAACCACCGAAAAACACATCCTTCAAGCATCCAGCCAGGCAAAAAAGAAGAAGACAAATGGTGAGGTGTAATGATCTGCATGCATGATATATCTCCAGTTACTGTAGTCACTTAGTGAAAGTTAGCATGCAATTCCACACAACTCCTTGGAGTACGGACAGCACTGACAGCCATTCAATCCACAAGTTTAGATCAGCCTCAAAACAGCTTGATCGTTTCTGCTATCTTTGGGATTTTGTGTGGCTAAAACATGCTTAGTGACCATTGGGGGAGGTAATCTGCATCTCTCTCCCTCCCTCTCCCCTGCTTAGGGAAAGTAATTTGGTTCCATATACCCTCCAGTAAATTAACATAGACCCTGGCAGATAGGGTTGGAAGATTAGTTTCCTCTAAAAAATGGTGATTTTCAGGGTCTATGTTAATTTACCAGAGGGTAAATCACCCGTTTCTGGAGTGCTCTAAGTGAACTAATTCCATATCAACATATATCTATATAGTTCATATATAGTTCAGATATATGTTCATAAGACATCTATTAATATATATATATATTGAAATGTTCATTCCTCAACATGTTTAAAAATCAAAAATCAGTCTGTGGTTCACCCGGTGGTGACCTCTTTCCACTGATTTTCCGAGGTGCTGGTATTGAGGTTGTTCAGCAAATCCACGAGCACCCCCAGAAGCCCCACCAATCCCACAGTGCTATTGGCCTTCGCGGATGACCGCGGATGACCGGGAAAGGGTGCCCCAATTGATGGGATGACCCATAAAAAAAAAAAAACATGATCCAATCATAAAAATCTAAGCCCATTTCGAGTATGAGGAGTTGCATCGACTTGATTCGACTTGTCCCCTAAGTTGGGAGCCTGCAAAGTGAGCCACTTTGCTGATTTATATCATTCATATCACCTTGGGGGCAGCTGGGCTACTTCACCGTATGGCCAAGGGTGCAACCGCTATCCAACGATTATGTTAGAACAACTGTAATGTTGAGAATGTGTTAAGGACCCCTGGACCCCTGGATGGATAAATTCAGACCTTGCCCTCCAACTACAAATGGCGGGAGAGTAGCTGCTGTGATCAAACATTCAGAATTCAGTCATCCGGTTCCTAATGACTCAGCCAATTCTGCTCATCTTCCAGCACCAAAAAAGATACATCCAGTGGAATGTAAAGACTTGTTTTTCCTCCATGTGCGGCCCAACTTCATCCCCACTTCCCGTGTCTCACCGTCCCATAGTGTCCCATACTATCCCATACTGTCCCCCAGGCCTTGGCATTTGCCATGCAATTGGGTAAAAATTCTAAAACGAAGGCCTGCTCCTCACGTTCCGGTGCGTGGCATGGCTGCGGGTGAGGATACCTACTGTAGTTCAAGAATTGGATGGGTCTTCAAATCACTTGTGGTGGTTGTCTCAATATCTGCAGAGGTGCTTAGACATGTTCATGCGAGTTCATCTTTAGGGAATGCATGACCCGGTTACAAGCGCCTGCTTACTTCATATATTAATATCATTTAATATCCATTGATCGTCGTGTTGGTTACATCCCAATAATCATTGCAGGAACAATAAAAACTGGGTGATTAATTAGAGGTAATCCACGGTAACCCATGAAAGAGTGATTACTCATTCAAGTTAAAAACTCATAACCCTAGTTGATTCATGGGTGATCCCTAATTTATAGCGATGACTTGCTAGGAAATTGGAAATTGGACCCCCCCCCCCGTTTCACAACAGCGGGGCACCTGAATTCCATCCGCCAAGAAGTGATCCGTCAAAGCGACACGTTCCTTGGGCGCAACGCGCAGAACGGGGGCATTGGATTCAACATCCGCCTGGATGCAGCGAGGCCAGGTGCCAGCGCACTGAGAAGTTGGTGTATGAACCCCATTAATCATAGATACTTAGAGATGGATATATATATATATATATAAGTTATCCTGGTCCTGGTCATAAACCCCCATTAACTAAATATATATATATATACATATATATATATACTTATACAGTTATACAAATCCACCATAAACCTTACTTAACCATACTTAACCAAGTTTTCTCCAGCATCATCGCAGTTTGCGTCCCTGAGTTGTTCTGACACGGCATTCCTGTTCTGGCAGCCGTCAAATGAACAACAGTTATGGCTCGTGAACCCCATGTAATCAACTACACACACATACAACCATATATATAATAATAATTAATAATTATTATTATTACGGCCATAGTTCCCATTAAACTACCTTAACTATATCCACATATCTCAAGTATCTAAAATAAACCATAGTTGACCTAATTATAAACCAGTCAACCTGGGTCTTTTTAGTACCGGTGTCATCCCTGGTCCCTAAATGGTGCTGGTCAAGCTGCCAAATAGAAAGACTACATGATGTTTATGTCTTTAATTATCCTGTATACACATGAAAAACATACATATATATGTAATTATATGTAAAATTATAGATGGACAGTGAGAGAGAGAGAGAGAGAGAGTATGTGTGTGTAGAAGCAAGCACGGCGAATATTTGGGGACGTCATACAAATACAAATAATGCAATCTAGCAAACTAAAGTATGACAATATGCGATACGCATACAATTTGAATAAACAATAATAAAACATATAATTGAAGTAAAAATTGTATGCACACAAATTATCACATGACATAATAGAACACAGTGAATTACAGGCAATGCAATATAACGTGATAGGATAAAACCTAAATTATATATATATATATGTATATATATATGTGTATAATTACATATAATATATACATACTAAAAATTTTAACAACTATAATATCAATATATATAGTTTTTTCCCCACCTGCCAGGTGAGGGTTGTTAGATTTTATGTCAGTTGCCTGGTCCTCCTCGTCCTCCTCGTCCTCCTCCTTCTCCTCCTCTCGTTGTCCTCCTCGTCCTCCTGCTCAACCGCGACCCTCGACGCACAGTGTTCTCTGTCGGACCTCAACCACGACCATCCACGCCCAGTGTTCCCTGCCGGACCTCAACCACGA
>Ga0126342_10009337_pt1 | contig 17582 bp, 17 predicted proteins | sample Cyp1metagenome_FD_92528 | JGI IMG/M metagenome (GOLD analysis project Ga0126342, IMG submission 92528) | Coral microbial communities from Lord Howe Island, Old Settlement Bay, Australia - Cyphastrea 1 metagenome | ecosystem: Host-associated > Invertebrates > Cnidaria > Coral ... | reverse complement strand
TATGCCAGATAGAATGTCAAATAGAATGTCAGAAGATATGTCAGATAGAATGCCAGAAGATTTGCCAGTAAGAAAATGTATAAATGTCATGGTGGGGATCACACGAAGTAAAGTAATTTAAGTACATCATGATATTAATGTATGTACTTGTATAAGAATATTTATGTTATATATATAATGTACATGATATGATGTGTATATATGTACATGCATATCATATCATACCACATATATATATATATATATATATATATTAAATGGTATAAACATATGATGTTTTATGTCTGTATACTCTGTAGAAACGGAGTGCCAGGTCCGTGGACTGGTGGAAGGTGGAGCTCATCTCCTGCTGTTGGACATGGTCTCAGATACCTCCAACGCCAAAGCTGCGGTCTATGCTATCCAGGAGAGAATCCGTTGAGAAAAACGGTGGCGGAGATCATGGGATATCAATGGGATATAATGGGTACCCTCTGGTAAACTAACATAGCTATGGAAAATCAACATTTTTAATGGGAAAACTCACTATAAATGGTCATTTTCAATAGCTATGTTAGTTTACCAGAGGGTATGTGTACAGTATATACCCTCTGGCAAATTAACTTGTGGACCCTGAAAATCACCCATTTTTCATGGAAACTAGTCTTCCAACCCCGATGACTGCCAGGGTCTATGTTAATTTACCAGAGGGTAGTTGGATAAAGTTGGATACAGTGGGATCAATTTCATGAGTGTAATTTTAATTTAAGCAACCACGCATTTTGTGGACATATTATGGTATGTAACCAACCATATTATATGGCTCTGTCCCAAAACGGGGTATAGCCCAAATGTGGGTAAATGGTATGTAAAACTGAACATTTCAGGGCACTAAAATGAGGTTGTCATGGGTCAAAAATTACTATAGTGATTTTTCTATGTAGGTCGTAGGTCCCAGGTGTGTCTGAGCCAAGCAGTCGATCCGCGGATGGAAAATTTGGTGGCCGTTTTTTTCTTCAGACAAACCCATAGAGATGGGGAGAGACAAGGTCATTCAGAATGTGGGGATTATATTATATATTAATGTAAAAACTATGATTTAATCAATCATTTACTCTAGAACATTATGTGTATATATATATATACACATATGTACATATGTCAATGTAGATGTCATATGATATAACATGTTTTATTCAGCAAAACATGTTGTTTTCACTAGCTACAATGGAGATAGAACCTTTGAGAAAGGGAAGTCAGCTTGTTTGAACCAAATTTTTTTTTACCGCCAGATATGATTTGTTCAACTTCAAAAAACGGGGACGCGCTGAATATCTATGGTCCCTTCTGAATGGGGGAATGAAGATCCACAAAATCAAGTTCTTCTTTGTGTGGCTTAAGATTCGAGGTTGAATAACCCCTCCCAAGTCGTGGAGTAGCTTGGGAACATGTTCTCAACCAGGGAATCCAGAAGAACATATCATAAAATATCAAAGTGATAATTTCCAGTTTTTTTTTTTCGAGGAGTATTTTGAGTTGAATCCCAAAGCACGCTTGCCTCTCTTGATCAACGTCTCCCTGAAAGCCGATGGACGGACACCTTCGGGTCAAAGTTCCTTGGTGACGATGCAACAGGGATGTCCCATGAATGGCCCTATGAATAGGGCCATGAATAGGGCCATTCTCCAGAATGCACCCCTTGCATTTTCAGGTGAAACTTACTAACCCCAAGTTTTTGACCAGCCATTTTATGGTTATATGAAATTGGTTGCTTATATCCCAAAGATTCCCAAAGTATATCTCCATTGAATACATAGACTGTAGCCCCATGATAACCCCGGTCCCAGTATGCTGGAATTTTTAATGGATTTGATATTTCATTATGAGGGGTACCATTCAATCAACACAGATATTGAAGGCCCATGGTTTCCTGTTCGCTACATTTCCCGTGGGCTTTCCATATCATTCCTGTTAATTGACTGTAGTCCATTATATATCATTTTATATCCCACTACCACCATTGTACCCATGATACCCCTGGATGATATACACTTTATGCCTCCAAAATGAGGCCATCCCGGAAAAAATGTCGGTCCTGTCGTGATGCTGTCGGGCTCAGGCTTAGAAGCGTGCGTGGTGAGTTTGCTTCATGCGCAAGCCCTGGCCTTCGGAGACTCGATGGAACATGGACGGCCTAGGGGCCCATCAACAGTGGATGGTTGCAAAGTCCTGCGCCGTTTTGGTAGATGGCTTATCCATGTTTACCCCGTTATGGACAATGTTGAATTATGTTACCAATAGTTACCAATTGGTGCAGGATTTTTTTCCATCCACAGCATCTATCTACACAAATTTACATACATTTGTATCATTTATATGATTCTATATATTTATGCATATATGCAGAATGTACATGGCTACAGTCGATGATGTGTATAATTCTGCTCGTGTAATGAGTGTAATGTATTTAGTGTGTATATATATATAGATGATACATGTAAAATGTATACAGCAATACATTTCACGTTTGGATTCTGTCTTAGGATGGTTGCAAAAAACACATCTGCCATTGGACCGTCGTTGTTTCAAAACCACAGAATTTCGTAGCTTGTCAGATGTGGGCAGCCCGAAACATGTAATTAATGTGATCCACTGGTGGATTCAATAAAACATCACTCATAGGTGATGCTTTATATGACTTTGTGGCACTGAAGATGTTTTAGAACTGGCTTTACCACATTGTGGAATGGCACCTGCCAATACCTGCCCTAGGTCCCTGTTCTTGATTCCTGGCGGGGTCGCTGATCGCCGAGGAATTGGGGGTGATGCTGCTGCTTCGAGTATTCCGCAGCTCTCCGGGACTTGCTCCTGCTGGATCCAGTGGACAGGCAACTTGGCGATGGAAGTTGGAAGGCAACAAAGGAGCCACGGTCAAAACCCACTTGGACAATTTTCAGTAAGGGAGAGATACCCTCTGGTAAACTAACATAACTATGGAAAATCACCATTTTTAATGGGAAAATCCACTATAAATCACCATTTTCAATAGCTATGTTACATTACCAGAGGGTAGGGAGAGTAGAGGCAATAAGGACCTCATGGCCTCGCGAAACCCGGGTGTGCGCAAGCCCGCGCAAGCATCAGCCAAAGCTATTCGCAAGCAGCGCGTAAGCTTCGGCGTAAGCATGCCCTTAGTGCCTTCAGACAAAACCTTTTGACCACGGCTCATATGGGGATTCATGGGGATGTGATGTGATGGGAAGTATCCTCTTTATATTCTCATTATCCCAATTAGAACGGAACGGTGAACTTGTAGGCAGTCGGCAGTCCCCGAACAGGTACTGCACCCTCAGACAGCATCAACATCTTCTCGCCCAGCGGATCTAAGCCAAAGGTGCGCCGGCTGTGATGGTGTCACCCATTTGTGTTGGAGTGTTTGAAGAGTGATATGTACATATATAATCATATATATAATGTAAAATATGTATACTGTATGTGTACATATATATATGAATATGTGATATGTATGTAATGTGATGTGATATTGGAATGATGATGTAAACATTATGTAATATGTCCAATGGACCTTCCATTGGTCAAAAATCAAGGCCCAAGGGGATCCCCTTGGGGATCCTTGATCAGGTGCTCTCAGGTGGTACAGGTGCCAGCGTTGCTTGGCTCAGGACATTCAAGACGCGGTGGCGCAGATGGAGAAAGCGAGCCCAAGAGTTGCTTGTGACTGAAGAACTGGTGGTGTCCTAAAATAGGGGTACCCCCCAGTTCTCATCCATTTTAGTAGGATTTTCCATTACAATACTACAAACCATCCAGCTACAGTATTTATATTATTTTATATTCGCTCTTAGTTAAACATCATTCTGTTGCGAAGTGCGAACTCGTCATCAGTCGTCAGTCGTCTTGAGGCCCTTCCCTCGGAGATCAGCAGCACTTTGCAGCTCAGCAATTTGGACGCCGTGAAGCCCGCGGATGGCTTGAAACTTATTGGGCAGCGCTGCCATGTGCAGGGCTCGCATCGCTTCAAGGGGCTGGTGCATGCGTGCAAATACACCAGTGCCTTGGTGAAATTTTTGTCGTCATAAATCGATATAACTCCTATAATTATTAGATGATATATCCATTACTATATACATTATTAATATACTATTTTTACGCACCGTGTATATACATAGTATCACCTAGTTACAATGTGTACATATATATATATAATATAACTATAATATAATAAATATGTATATATATATATATACACATACATTTCACATGCATATTCTAGACTTACTTACAGGTGATTATTCGTATGTATTAGTATATATTATATATACACAATGAAAGCCAGCAAGTGCGCTTGGACCATCCCTAGATATCCACCCAGCGATCTCTCCGAGGTGACGACGATGATATCTGGGAGGCTGCCTTGGAAGTGGCGATGAAACAGGCCGAGGACCATGCGGATTTGTTGGACCTCAACTTTGATTCGCCCAACGTCGACGCACCGGAGGCGCTGGGGAGCTGCGGAGCTGGAAGCTGTAGAAGTGGGAAAGATGTGGGCCAGTGAAGGTCGTGTTCACTTGACCCTGCCGCAAAGGTGAGATGTGAGACTTCCCAAGCATCATTCCCATGTTGAACGTTTGATGATGGTTTCCCTCTAAAAACAGTCGTGTGATAGACAGTCTTATTGCAGATACATGTACTTTTAGTGGTACTCCCCTCTTCATGTAATCAGGCAAGACTTGACCTAGTTGATCAGTTTGCATTGGCACAATGTTGTGACGACTCAGAACTTCCAAATGGTTGCACAAGAATCTATAGAAGTGTGTTCCCATCTTTCCTATACTATACCTTTGTGGAGACCAAACTGGCACCCGGTTTGCGCAGCCACAACTGGCCGATCAGCTTTGCAAAAGTCCGTTAACTCCAGTACTCCATGTCGCGCATGGCATCCGCTCTCATGGTGCTGGCGCTCCTAAGCACCGGTTTGGCAACACGTACCAGCAATGTCCAGCATGGCAATGAAAGCTCAGCGGCAGAGATACAACTACCGCGACTACCAAATAGGGCAAAGAAACTTGCCTAAATTTCAGCAAGGCAAGCATTTCAGGTTCGATATGTTTTGTGAATTCTGAAAACATTGGTAGAATTTTGTTCATTGTCAGTATACATTGAGCAATGGTAGGACCTGGTGGAACGTTTCCACTGCCCAGGTACGGCGAGGCGTGCTCCTGTGGGCAAACATCGCCATCGTTTCAGCACTGCTGCGACAACGGCTTGGTATGTAGCAAGTCCACCAACACGTGCAAACCAGCGCTCGGGGCACGATGTACTCCCTCCTCCATCCCTTATTACACGGATTGTGCCAAGAGCACCTATGACAAAGACATCCGTTGTGAGCCGGAGACTCAGCGGAGTTGAGCATTTTCAGCCACCCATTTATGATTTTTTGTTCTTTTTGTTTACACAGATGATTGACCGCCGCAGAAATCCATCTGCTTGGTGGTTTGAACACTTTTGACTGGAATGATGATCCCAGATGACTCAGATGACTAATCTTTTTGCGGGATAGGAGCCACTAATGCAACCAAGTAGATGTTGAACGTTCCCACGCACCAAGCGCACCAAGGATCGTCGCAACTCCAAACGTGCACGTTGTTGCATCAAGTCAGGGGATACTCCCAACAACATCATCCCATACAACTTCCACGTTGTGGAACCCTGCTGCAGCGGTTACCAGAAAAGGGTTGGTCGTTATGTGTACTGCCAGGAAAGACCTGGACTTAGCTGGTCAGAGCAGATGGAAATGAGTGCACTTAATTACCTCATAAAGAAATGACACTGGGCCGACACCGGAAGCACCAGAAGCGTTGGCCGCGTTGTAGATCGCTTTCCTGATGACTGCCTGACAGTTGAGAGGAAAACGTTGCACAAAGGGAGGGGCACAGCTGGGGTTTGAGGACTGAAACGAGAACAGATTTTGTGGATGAATGTGTGCAAAAGGGAAGCTGAATGGAAATAGAGATATGCATAGATATGCAATACTACAATGAATAATGACCTGTTGTGATCTTCCATCTTAAGCTTCCATTGACGCACTCTGCAACAAAGGGTCACGGTGCAACCTCCAAGAACTGGCAGAATCCATTATTAGGTATTCAATGCAGTCCCCTTCATAGATGAGCACGTGCAACAGCGCTCGTGTTGCCAGGGGTTTCTAGCTTGTGTCACTCAAGTGCCAGATGTGTGTCTGTCACAGATGACAGATGTCATCTGCTCAACTGGGACTACCATGTGACTGACATGGTTTGAATTCAAACCAACTATAGTTTTTGCAGATTCTATTTTGAACAGTTGTTTCAGGAACACTTCCATTGAATATGGCAAGCAATCATAGATGATTTGCCCATCAAAGCATCTTTTTTCCCACCAAACAGATCCAAACAGGATTTTCCAGTGCCAGGAGTTTGACAAACCGGGAGTGACTCGGTGCCCATTCCGCCGCCAGGCCATGGGCAAGTTTGTTCGCAGATGTTCCCTCCATCCGAAGCTGGCACAGGTGCCCCTAGTGCACCGCGTCTGCAGGGGAGGTGCCCGGCACCGGTGCCGGCAACTTGATCGTTTCGAAGTTGTGATCCGATCGTAATGCCATGTAATTTTTCAGCATTGTTGGTGAAGAGACCTGACAATACCCGACACCCAAGACTTCCACATAGCGGGATGGACTTGTCATTTTCATTCATTTTCAGGACTACAAAACAAAGCCCTTTTTTGGGGTACCCGGGTACCCAATGACTTGACCCCAGATTGGTGATGTGAAATAAAAAAGGATCCCAGTACTTGCTGCCCAAAAAAAAAACTTTTTCTGCGGGGCAAATTCCCACATATATACAATATATATTATATACTGTGTATATATATATGCTTGATAGATTCCATGTTGGTTAGGTATGTGGTCCTTCGCATTCCTCTCCTCAGATAGAAAATTCTTTCCGAAAGTTGGTTTTTCACGATTCCCCATCCTCAACACGAATTCCCATGTAGGCCCCTTGGTGGATCTCCAAAAATCTTTGATGGTTTTTCACTGAATCCCATGGTGAATCCCCAAGGTTTTCATGGTCCGTCCATCCCCTGTTTTGAGACGACTTGGAATACCCATCGTTGCCGTCGCTGAACCGAAAAAACCGAAGATGTTCATTTAAAAATTTGCATTAAGAAATGCATAGAATTTCTAGGTTCTATGCTACCAGATGCAGTACATATATATATATATACATGTAATTATATATAGATATACATATTACATATATGATTTATATGTAAATATATATATCTATATATAAATATCCCACTATTCCATTGAACCCCCAAATGCTTGATCAATATTTTTGCTTCTTCCCAGGATCAGTTCAGGAAGTTGGAAGGTCATCGCAGAGGGCCTGAAGCATCTCGTTTTTGTCGTTCAGCCGTTGATAAACTACAGAAATTGATGGAAACTATCATAGGGTTTTAGGATAGTTGACTTAGTTAGCCCTGTTTTTCGGCCTGATTTTTTGGGGATGGGGGAAACTATCCGAAAATTGCCGAATTGGGATAAACTATGAGGGGATTTCGCCGTAAAATCAAATGGATTTTACTGTCAATTCTCATGTATAAGGTTTTTATGAACCAAAAAACCTATGGGGCATATGATAGATGGGGACTTAACTACCATCCCCCAAGCTAACATAGACCCTGCCATGACTTAGGGGTTGGAAGACTACTTTCCTCTCAAGTTATAGGTGATGGTCAACAAAACAAAAGGAAGATGACTATTGACGCAACAAGACATTGGGGCACAAACATATGGTATGCAGCATCGCAACATGATATAACATGTGTGTATGTATCTGTATATATATATATATATATGGATATACATTATTATACGATGTATACGCAGCAAGCTTTGGGGAGATCCACAAATGAGGGAAATACAACAATTTGAAAGGTAGCCAGGAACATCAAATGGGTTTGTATGTGCAAGCACTTGCCAACAAGCACTGGAATGCATCAGAACGAAAATTGGATCAATTGGGAGGTTTTTGGCGTATGGGTTGATTGGAAGTGACTTTTCAAACGCTCGAGCCTATTCGGTCATGTTAAGAAATCGTTCCCACTTGTAAACTCGGCGCCAATCTTAATTTGTGCATGTTTGTCGTCCGACATTTAATGCTGTTCCATTTGCGGGTGTTAAAAATGGGGGACCACAAATTCTCCGACATATGTACTTGACATTTTGATGGAGAAAATGTTGTTATTCGTAGACCCATGTTTGACAAACACACACAAACTGGGGAGGGTCAACACGGAGGGATTAATCATGTGCCAACAATTTTGGTTTGAATTTAACATCCCACAGATATCCCACAGATTGTTGCCTCATGTTTTTCAGGGTCCGATCAATTTGGTGCATGCTAATGGCTGAACCCATTCCTAATTGCTTTTATTGATCGTTGATGTGAAATGCCTTTCTTGTTATTGGTGAATATCCCCAAATCTTTGTTCAGCCTTTTCTTTGGTGAACCCTCCCATTTTGTTAGTCTAGTTGCAGTGTAGTAAATATTTCACCTTGAATCACCTCGATATGAATAGTGCATTTTCCTCTTCCCATTCTGTTTCAGAAACCTTGGGTGTGACTCACCCAAACATGGGTTTGTCTGGTTTATAATCCCATTCAGAGTTGGTTTATAATCCCATTAACTATAGATATATCCTATAAACCATAGTTATTAACCCATTCAGACAAACCCACATCCCTTAAGGAACACGCAGGGCAAATGCATCGTGAATGGCCTCAGCGTATGCAGCAGCGAAGAGGAGTTCCTGCGGATCGCGGCGGAGTGTCGTCGCTTCGGCGCAGCGGTGATCATCCTGGCCCTGCCGAGACATGAGGGCGGCTACCCCAACAAAGAGGAGAAGGCAGCGGAGAGATGGGAGAAATGGTTTATAATTATTACCCTCTGGTTATGACTAACAGTTCGCAAGGAAAGATCCACCATTTTTAATAGGTAAACCATCTATTTCAATGGGCCATCTATACCATGGCTATGTTAGTCATAACCAGAGGGTATAATTTCTTGGGGTCAAAAGTCAAAAGCTATGATTTTCACGTATTTTCCCCTAATATTTCAGAGGATCAACATCCGGAAAAAAAAAAAACAGCAATTTGAGCTGGAAATCTGAAGATATGGAGGGTGAAGAGTCGTTGAACGATGTCAAGACATGTCAAAAAAACATGGTTAAGATTAGATTTAGCAGAGCAACTACATCTCAGAGTATTTGGTGAATGTTTGGGTAAGTGAATCATGTGAATGGTCTAGCGGCTTTCTATGCGGTTGCTATTTGGGATGCAAAAAATAAATTAAGACCATGCAGATTCCAAGCTTTGCCTCTGAAGTAAGATGAAGTAAGTGACTGTGGCAATTTCATGATTTCATGGACACGTGTCGTTTGCATGTCTGACTGTCTCTTGATTCCCAGTTTTCTATTTGTTTGATGATTGAAGTCACCTGGAAAATCTACTGATATCGAGCAAAGGTTCCCCAAAATTCCACAGACCATTGAAAAAAGAGAAACAGCAAATATATATATATATATATATTATATAATATATATATATATATTATATATATTATATATATAAATTCTTAAGCCATTTTGTACCATGCTTGCAAAAGCACAGGCTCGAAAGGCGGAAACCTCGAAAAATCATGGGCTTTCAACAGCTACGAAGCACAGATAACCACAGCACCTGAACGGCGCTGGCTTAGCATTTCCAGGGCAGTGAGATTCCGAGAAAACTGACTGGATACTGATGGTATTTTTCAAATCGGGAGCAACCATGATCAACATGATATCAACATGTTTTTTCACCTCAAGAGTTACAGTAGCTTACTGTCAACTTGATGGTTGAATCATGTGGGTTTGTCTGCAACGGGCTGTCAGCCATGGACAGATTGCACCATGTGCAACTACATATTATCATATTATATCATATCATATCCCCACTATATCCCCATACTTGATGTTTAAATCATGTTTAATCCCTCTTTTTGATTGGTTAAATCACCATGTTGGCTGCTTAAACATCTTAAACCACCCCCCATTTCCAGCTCGGCACAGTCGACCAGTGTGCCAGGTGGAGTCGTGCCAGCGCGCCTATCAGCTGCTGCGCAGCAAGTTGGACTTCCCAAAGGAGGACATCATCTTCGACTGCCTGCTGACGCCCGTGGGTTCTGAGGTGCCTGCCTCCGTGAAGGACGATTTGTAAGGGGGATGGCGGGAAAAATCACGGTGCAAAAAGGGACATGCCAAGACTTGAAGTGTGCAGTGCAGTGAATCAAAGATTCCATCATGAAGATGGAAAATTCTGAGAGACCGTCAACTTTTCCGAGGGTGAACAGCTTGAGTCATCTCGCTTGCTAATAAAATACATGGATTTACGTGGCATTAGTCATCTACTCCAACCAATTTGCTGCTGGCCCTTTTGAAGTATTATATATATATATCATGAATCATAATACACTTGAAAACGGCCGAAACTAAGCAGAAAGTGGTGTGAACATGGTATAAACCTCAAGATAAGCGACAACATGCGACAACAAAAATACAACAACATTCCCCCAATCTTCAACAGCCGCAGCCGCATGAATTTTTTGGTGCCATCCCCTAAATCCCCAAAAAACGATCATAATCTCGTCATTTTTTTCACTGTCATCCACCACACACTCTTACCACTTCTCTGGTTGGTGGTTTGGAACATGACTGGATTATGACTTTCCATATATTATTGGGAATTTCATAATCCCAACTGACAAACTCCATCATTTTTCAGAGGGGTAGGTAATGGTAGGTATACCACCAACCAATCTTACATTATCATATTCTGCCTGTTTTTTGCTGTTTTTTTCCCATGACATATAATCAAATCAGGTGGATCATGTGGGAAAGCCAACCTATGGGGATACATTGATCTGGGTAAATTATAACGACCTCACTGTTCTCCCTCACTGGAATCATGGCTAATAAGGGGGATCATCCCAATATTGTCTTATTTCAAGTTAGTGAAATATTATAATTTACCCATAGCTATGGAAAATCACTATTTTTAATGGGTCAATCCACTATTTCTATGGCCATGGCTTCAATAGCTATGTAAACGTTTACCGGGGGTCACCCAGCCATCAATCCATGGTGCCATCGGCAGGACTTCATCGATGCCGTCAGCGAGGTGAAAGGCCTGTGCCCGGGGGTCAGCTTCACCGCAGGCGTCAGCAACCTGAGCCACGGCGCGCGCACGGCCGCTGGGGTTTTTACGGAGTGGCGGGTCGTTGAAGCTGTTGAAGTGTACCCTCTGGTTATGTCAAAATAGCTATTGAAAATGGTGATTTAGTTCGTGGATTTTCCCATTGAAAAATGGTGGATCTTTCCATAGTTAATAGTTATGTTAGTTTACCAGAGGGTAGTCATATGGCAGTGTGTCAAAACCTTGTACCCCTTCTGTTCACATCAAAATAGCTGGGATTTATGGATGGTCATTCCCCTAAAAATGGTATTAATAGGTATTGATCCATGGCCATATGTACCTAGGGCCTTAGGGAACCACGTGGTATGGAAATTCCATGAAATTCCAGTAGAAAAAAAGGTGATGATTAGCAAAATGAAGTCCGAACCCCTTCAAAGGAGTCCGAACTGCAAAAAATAGTTCGAATGTGAGATCAACCCCTTCCTTCACATTCACAACACACTGTAGTAAAGCTCTACACAAAGATCGTTTTCCCGTCTCACTGCAATTTCTGCAGAGGGACTAGTTTTGGACGAACATTGGACGTATACCGGACAAAAACTGGACGTATACACTGGGCGTATACTGGACGCCAGTGGCTTTTCAAATTGCATCCGGTTGCAGAAAATTGCGCTCGAGTTGCACCGCCTTTTTGTGCATTTGGCAACTCTGATGTTCACAAATCCTGCACAAAAACGCAAAATTGTACGAATTTGGCAAGTTAGTCTTGCAGTACTACATCTTGCTCTGACAAAGGCGGGGCACTCATTGCCCACAGCACTTGATAGCATCTTTCAAAAACAAAGAGAGGTCGAATCCCAAATATGGCTCGAGGGGATCAAAAAGATCCGATATTCAAAGAAATACATCAAAACCATTCAAAACCCTATTGGACTTAAATTTAGATATCAAATGGTCCTGCAGGTGAATATATATATATATATGTAATATTATAAGATAATCATGATATTTATTTTATTATATTAAATTATTGGTTATTTTCATTTGTTATTATTACTATTATTTCAATTGGATTGGATAGGATAGGAGATAGGAGAGATAGATTAGGTCAGGATAGGATAGGATAGGATAGGGAAGGAAGATAGATAGATAAACAGACAGACAGACAGACAGACAGACAGACAGATAGATAGATAGATAGGTTAGATAGGTTAGATAGGTTAGATAGGTTAGATAGATAGATAGATGGATAGATAGGTAGTTAGATAGATAGATAGATAGAAAGTTTATGAAAGTTTGGATTGGAGGCACGTCGATGTTTCTTTACGGGATGGAAGCTTGGTGAAAAAGGTCGAGTTGTGTGCACCCAAGGGATCTTGCTAGAGCGATGTCTCACATTTTTAAGTTTTGCATTGTACACCACAACTGAAACCAAGGGTCTGTTCGCTCTGTGTCTTGTCTGTGCAAATGTTACCTGCTTGCTTGCTGTTAAACTGTCTAGATGGAAAGATGAAGAACTGATGGACGGGTGAAATGCTCCGGTACTTAAATAGAATGGATAGCTGGATGGGCAGATAGACAAACAGCTAGATAGATAGACCGCAAGACGACAGACAGATAGAGAGACAAGGAAATGGACAGATCTCGAAAGAGAAAAGTAGAGAGAAAGATAGACAGATGGACGCATAGACAGAAATAGGATGATGGATGGACGGCTGCATAGACATGGATGGAAAGACAAAGAGATGGATAGGTTGACAGACACATAGATCAGTAGACAGAAAAGAAGGATACGTGGATGGATGGATGGATGGATGGATAGATAGACAGATGAATAAGTCGACATACCAACCATCTTTCGGTCCATGAGTGGATTCGCTCTGCCATCCGTGATTCACAACAACCAATCTCTCCTATAGGTTTCCTATTTTTGAAACTTCCGCCGCCGCCTTGTGCGGTACTACTGGAATAAGAACTACCTGGAATTGTCTGAAAATGTTGGGTTAATCTTCCCAATGAAATAGCCATTTAAAAACGGGATTGTCTGATCAGCAAAACCATTGGGTTTAGTAGGGGTACACTAGACATTTTCAGACACACCTGGCTTGGATAAATCACCAGTGAGTTACCTACCATGAAGGTGCTTAACAAAACCCATCCGTTTGTGGTTTGGCCGAGATGGTGCAGGTGTAACTCCACAGATCTCAGCCCGTTGGCATTGTCAAATTTGGAGTTTGTTTGCACTGTTCAGTTCAAAACATCACCTGAAGATTGATGATACTTCAAGATTGTAAGAAAAAAAAGAGAGAGAGAGATTACATTGTCTAATTATAGAGATTTGACTAAAATTTTACTGTCAAATTTTTGTATTGTCTGTTTATCATTGACGAATTTCCGTTTAAGGATCGTCGGCATGTTTTAAGGTCCGTTAGATTCCACCAATCCCAGAGGATTCTCATGGTTTTTTTTTCCATAGCTACATGTTAACGTGACATGTCGGTATACATGTTCCGGGGAAAAAATATGTTTTATCAAAAAAACATATATACACAGTAGAAGTATCATACATACTGGTTGGCAAACAAAACAATCACATGTTTGAGATGTTTAAGACAAATTAAACCATGCTAAACTGATAGTTTTTGGAGTTGCTAAGACTAAAAAAATACGAAACTCCCCTTTTGGTGCGAAAAATCCTATGAATCCTATGGTTAGGAAACCATTTAACATCATTTAACCCTCAATTTCGTTGCTGAAATCTGCGATCGCTCAGGCTGCGATGCTCCGGGAGGCCCTGGCCTCGGCCTTCCTCCAGCACGCTGTGCCGAAGGGGCTCAACTTTGCCTTCGTCGAGCTCCTTGGTGGAAAGGTTTGGAAAATTTGGAAAGGTTTCAGGTTAGATGGCTATGGATCAATACCTATTTATACCATTTTTAGGGGAATGAACATCCATTTACCAGCTATTTTGATGTTCACCAGGGGTACAAGGTTTTGACATGTTTTGACACACTGCCAGATGCCCCCTCCAAACAAATGGGAGGTTAGAAAAATATCACAGGGATAGTAATGGAATGACAATGGACTTCTAAATAAAAGACATGGATAAGTAACACATTACAATCCCCCTACAATGGTGAACTATATAATATGAACTCATCATGTATAAATGCGGTGAACATGGGACAATAATGGAACAGTACTGGAACATGAATTCGGATTGGGAGGTTACCCCTCAATCAAACGTGGTTTGGAAATCCATGAACGAAGTTATCTAAATGAAGGTTTATCACTGGATATAATATGGAATTTTCCATGATATGGTTCCATTTTAGCAACCATTTTATAAGCTCATAATGAGATATCATTGACCCTAGGCCCTAGAAGCATCAATCTCGGCAGATTACTTTTTCTGCTGGAAGTCACCACTGGTGAAAGCCAGCGGAAGCTCAGGCTCGGACATTTGCCGCGCTTGGATAGCATCGAAGAGCCCACCAAGAGTATCTGGCCTGGAGGGGCCTGTGTAGCACCTGTGACAAGCTCCCATTTTTGCTCTCAACACTCAACATATTAATGTTTGAATAATCCACCAATATCATTAAGTATCATTAATTATTGTGGATAAAGACAGTTACCCTCTGGTAAACTAACATAGCTATTGAAAATGGCCATTTATAGTGAGTTTTCCCATGAAAAATGGTGATTTTCCATAGCTATGTTAGTTTACCAGAGGGCACATGCAACCATACAATGCCATATTATTTCATTCCATAGCCACCATTGCCGCTACCGTTCCCATTTCATTCCGTACCAATACCGCAAGCTTGGCCATGAGGATTGCCAATGCCAACACTGCTACTTGTACCATTAACTTTCTTTAACAGTTTAACATATTTTAACATGACCATACCATGACATGCATACATCTACATCGCAATTGTATCCAATCGTTACAAAGGAGGCGGTGGCTTTTCGGGCAACAACCAACATCAGCTCCAGTAGCCTGAAATCTAGGAATTAGGAGACACATCCTGGCAGAAGATGTGCAAATGATTCACCACGCATTTCTGAATGGCCAATGTCCAGATGGCGCTATATGTCAATTCCAGGCCCAGTTGAGCAGATTGGCTGGCCATATCTGGTCATGTTTAGGTGTACAGAATTTTGACCTGTAGCATCCCTCAGATCGCGCCTGCTTTTTATCATCGTTTGAAGCACAGCTGTCCCGACTTTGAACCTAGGTATGTGCATCGAGGTCATGAACACACAGGCGCCCGATGGACCGAACCTTATCTGCAGAGTCGGCAACCGGAGACCGACCTGAGGAGCTGAGCCTGAGTTGGGGGTGGCAAAATGGGGTCCCCAAAATCAGTTGAAGGGTGAACTACAAATCTCTTAATCCCAATGTTGGATAATGTTGGGTAATGTTGGTATGTCTATTTTCGAAGTAAATTCCCAATATCCCAAGAAGTTTCCTAAATAATATTAAATATCCATAATATCCCATTCCAATAAATTTCCGTAAATGTCCCACTTCCCCAGAACCATCCCCATAGAATCTCCTCAAAACTTTGCTGAGGCACGTCTCGAAGCTGCTGAATTTTGCCGCCTTCTTGAGCGGCTCTGCCGCGGCGGAGGAGGCGCAGAAAAAGGCGCCGCGCAACACGCTGCAGCGCAAGGACAAGGCAGTGACCTGGCTGAGGTAGGGGGGGAATGGTGGAAGAATGAACATATATGAAAATATATGAAAATATATAACAATATGCGAGGTTGAGCCAAATATAAAATTCATTTGGTATGATAGTCCCCAGGCGACTACTATATTGTTTCAGGGAGTCGAAAACGCAAATGAGAAGGCGTGTGCTTTAGAGATGTTGAAATACAACAAAGGGATACAAAGGGAAGATCATGGAGATAGAAGCCAAACATGATGGATCGGGAATCTACCAACCAACAACCGGTCGTTGAAGATTTTACCGAGGGCGGATTGAGGCATTACATTGAAGACCAATGATGTACAGGGTCATTGGAGTTCCTGTAATCAACCAAGAATGGGATAGCAATCAACAAACACTGAACAAACATGAGCCATGGAGAATTTGTGGGTGCATACCGTCAACCCACAATGGATATCACTGGATCACGGTGGTGGATAGGGATAGGGGTTCAAACTCACGTGATCTCATTTGGGTCCATGGGTCCGTCCCATTCCAGGAGCTGCATACCGGTGTCCCCGACCTTTCGTTGTTGAATCCAAATAGAAACTGGGTCCAGGAAAGAACACGGAAAATGTTAGGCTTGAAATATGTTGGAATGGTGCCCTCCAACACTGACAGCCAAGGCTTTAGTGCCTGTGGTTCAGAAACAGACTCCGCCAGAATCTTGGAGACATATTATACAAGCCGGTGAATTGCAAGATTGGGGGTGGGAAACGTCCCCCAACAAATCCCGAAGTACACCATATGATGCTGAGATGATCCCTACACCGCAGATGGGTGATGGGTGATGTTCGCATCAACCCCAGTATAGACCGACATTTCTTGGCACTTTGGGGTACTTGGGAGTCCAAGAATCCAAAGTCCACGGCCGCTACAGTTACAACACCGAGACAACGTGTGCCGTTCCACAACTGACTGAGGAACCTTTGAGACCATCGCCACAGTTCATTCATCCGGTGGAGACTTTGGTGCAAGCCACAGGACTCCAATCTATGGCCAGTGGATGCCAGTGGGACATAGAGAAGTCCCGATCAAAAGTTGACTTGAAGAAAATGCGTGACCTTCAAAGTGATCCAATTTTTTCAGGTTGTTGATCTTAACACCTCGGGTTATCCCCCCACCTGTGATACAAAAATTATGATGAATTGTGTGTTTTTTTTTGGGCAAATTTTTCTGCCTGGTGGCATCCTGGTGCTGGTGCCAGGAACTGTCAGCTCTTCAATCTTCCAGACCTTTGGAAGTAAAGCCCATGCTGCAGCCAACTACCACAGGCACCCAGGGCATCCACAAAAAGCTGCTGGAAGATGTTGACCCACTAGCACAAAGTGGCTGGTAGGGCTGGCGGTGTGGAAGACATGCTGAATTTCGGAAGACTCTGATTTTTCTCCGGGCTTTATAGAGGCAGTTGGCCAGTGTTTTTTTGGAGGTGCGGGAGAATATTGATCAAAATCGGTATTGGAGGAATTTCTTCTACAAGGTGGGGCCCCCCAGTTATAAGATGGTTTATAAACCCCATTAACTATAGTTATAGGTACCATAAACCATAGTTATTGGAGTTATAAACCAACTTAGCTATCTAGGGGGCCCCACTT